>JAESFX010000162.1_pt1 | contig 62375 bp, 57 predicted proteins | sample 9269501 | NCBI WGS metagenome assembly JAESFX01 (sample SAMN14515570, study PRJNA621655) | algae metagenome | isolation source: Desmonostoc geniculatum HA4340-LM1 and co-occurring heterotrophs from cave... | place: USA: Maniniholo cave, Kauai, Hawaii | collected 2009-07-28
TAATTTATTGCTGGGATTCAATCAATTAATTAGTGAAATGAATCAATTTAAACCCTGTTATGCTTCTGGATAATTTCACTTAGTTACTACTTGCTAATGCCGGAGAGTGACAGAAGAGGGATATACAAAACCCATCTTCCCTCAGCATTGCGACGAAAACAATCAACGCGTTGGCGGGTTTGACTGATTAAGACGTATTCTTGCAATGTTTCTAATTCTTGATAGTCAATAAATTTATCGCCTCTGTCAAAAGCTTCCGTAGATGGAGAAAGAACTTCAATAATTAAACAGGGATAACGTTTAAAATATTCAAATTTTATGTCTCTTTGGTCGCAAGTAACCAAGATATCAGGATAATAAAAAATATTTAGTGATTCAATGCGAGCTTTCATATCCGTAGCGTAAAGGCGACAACCTGTACCGCGAACATGATTTCTCAGGAGGGCAATGAGATTAGTGGTAATTGTTACATGGGCATCACTTGCCCCTGACATTGCATAAATTCGCCCTTGAATATATTCATGTTTATTGAGGCTAGATTTTTCAGCTTCAAGGTATGCTTCTGGAGAAAGATAGGGGTGAAATTGGCTAAGAGTCATATCAACACAGGTAATACCATTTTGGATTTTAGATTTTAGATTTTGGATTGAGAATTTCGGTGTTGTTGAATTTGAATCTCAACTCTTACTCTGTGCGATCGCCGTTCGCGTAACAACAGATTTCAAGTTAATGAAGTACACAATCTATGTCTGGTAACTAAGCTCCGAGCCTATTCTAATTCTGACTCCTGAATTCTGTTAGCGCAGCGGGGCGTAGCCCATTCTGAATTCTGTTACATCAATCTTCTGTTCGCAATAACCAAAAGCCGCTGTAAGTCATCCCAGAATCATCGGGTTGAACTAACAAAAAATGTAATCCTTGGCTTTGTTGTTTCCGTTGTTCATATGTTTGGGCTGCTGTGGTAACTTCTGAATCTTCAAAAGTGGCAACAATCCATCTATCCACTAAGCTTGCTTCTAATACTAAGCCATTTGGTGCGCCAGAAATGTAGTTCAATTCTACAGGGCGGGCTTGCTGTAACCACCGTGCTAGGTGCATCGATCGCCGTCCACCATAAATTACCACACCAGGAACAGCGATCGTTGATGCCAAACCTAAATTGAGCGGTTTGAGGTATTCCGGTATGTGCAAAATGGGAATCGGGCGTTCTGCAAACACATCCACGAGTTCACCAGCCTGGAGTGTCGCAAAACGCCATTGTTCTCCCCAGAGGTTTTCTGGTAATGGTGCAGGGGGTGGTTTATCTAGCGCTGAAGGATATTGCTTTTCCTGTAACCACTGTTTCAATGCCAAAGTGCGGCGAGTAGGTTCTACATTAATACCTAAATTCCGTCCAGCCGCCTCAATTAAACTGAGAGACTGAGGACGAAACACTTCAATTACATCGGGCAATTTTTCACCAGCTGCTTGCTGAAGTTGGGTAGTAACCCAATTAGAATTTGCTGCTGACTGAAGACAAGTAGCTTCATATTCAAAACTGCGAGTTGCATCACAAATCAACAACTCCCATAACACTTGTCCAGATGCATCTGGTGATGGACGACGATAAAAATCAGCCTGCCAAGTTTTCATAATGTGGGGAGTGGGCATTGGGCATGGGGCATTGGGCATGGGAAGATGAAGCGGATCAGTTTGAACGTTGAGGTTTTGAACTTGAACGTTGAGGTTTTGGACTGGAACGTTGAGGTTTTGAACTTCAAACTTTAAGTTTTAACTCTTCCTCATCTCCCTCATCTCCCTCATCTCCCTCATCTTCCCATGCCCAATGCCCAATGCCCCATGCCCAATGCCCCATGCCCCATGCCCAATGCCCCATGCCCCATACCAAATTCAAACAGCCTGAATCCATTCTTTAACAGAATACTCAGTCCAGATGCCATTTTTCCAGTAGGGATCGTTTTCAATTAATTCGCGGACTGTGGCTTCGTCTTCGGCTTCGTAAATTCCAAACACTTTTGTAACATCCTTGGTGGGGCCAATGGTAATCAGCACACCGGATTCTTTCTGTTTTGCTAATCCGTCTAAATGAGCTTCACGGTGAGGAACACGTTTTTCAAGAACGTCTTCGCAGTAAGTTCCCCAAAGTACATATTTAGGCATAATTGCTTGTTACTCCTACTGGTTAATAAGATATTAATCTGGCGGATTCTAAACGCCCTTTTAACTCAAACTTTAGACTCAATTTGTTGCCTCAACCAATCACGAAAATTAGCATGATAAATACTATAGTGGATTTCTGCTGCTATTGATTGTAAATCTAAAAACTCTCGCCACTTGTCTAAAATTACCTTGATTTCATATTCATCTGTATCTAATCTTTCGGCGATCGCTTCTATTGATATTGGTTGCTCTTGAACTAAGATATTTAACACCTGTAAAGCCATTGCTTGCTGTTTACTGGTTGCTAAATTCATTTTTTCCCAATGATTTTGGTAATAGAGGAACTTGCGAATTGCTCTCTTCGGAGCGGGGCGTTAGCCCATTCACAATTGCGAATTGGTTTGACGTTATTCATTTTTTGAACCCCCTTCTAATTGCAGAAAATGAACCCGCCCTAATTGTTCTCCTGCTACAACTGTTAATCCATCTGGGGAAACTGCACAGCACAATATAGAACCCATTTGTTGATTTGGCGAACGCATTTGTTATTTTGGCGAACCCATTTGTTGATTTGGCGAACGCATTTGTTATTTTGGCGAACCCATTTGTTGATTTGGCGAACGCATTTGTTATTTCGGCGAACGCATTTGTTATTTTGGCGATCGCATTTGCTATTTCGGCGAACCCATTTGTTATTTTGGCGTGTCCATAACGCACTCTCCTGGCGTGTCAACAAGTCTGAAATAGCTGTAGCAATGTTCTGAAAATGAATGTAGAGACGTAGCAATGCTACGTCTCTACAAGGGTTCATTGCTACGTCTCTACAGGGTTTCCGGTAACGGAGAATTAATTTCTGGAGATGTCTATTAGACTACGCTAGCCTCTAACTTCTCAGGTTGACGCCGAATTTTTCCACTAAGGCTTCGCGGACTTTATTGTGTACTGGTTCCACTTCTGCCTCAGTCAGAGTACGATCGCTTGCCCGATAAATTAGGCGGAATGCTAGACTCCGCTGGCCTTGGGGGACGTTTTCACCACGATATTCATCAAACAATTCCACTGATTCGAGCAAATCTTTGCCAGCTTTGTTGATTGCTTTTTCCAGTTCGGCAACTGAGACTTTGACGGGTGCGAAAAAGGCGATGTCACGATCGCTGGCTGGATAGGTGGAATAGGATTTAAATGTGGGGTTGAGAACTTCATCTTCTCCTAGAGAACTTAAAAGTGCATCTAAATCTAGCTGGAAAACATAAGCTGAATCTGGTAAACCTTTTTCTCGCCGTAGTTGGGGGTGAATTTGCCCAAAAATTCCCAGTCTAATACCTCTAATCCATAAAGAGGCGGTGCGTCCAGGATGTAAGCGTTCATCTCGGCGATCGGGTTGATATTCTACTTGCAAGCCTAGTTGGCGAAATACACTTTCTAAAATGCCTTTGGCTTCAAACCAAGTCAAGGGTTGTTCTCGCCCGCCTTTTGACCATTTGCCAATAAAGCGATCGCCTCCCATAATACCAGCCAGGGCTTCTGCTTCTTGCAAACCGTCTTCTTCTTGCCAAAAAATTTGCCCGATTTCAAAGCCGTTGAGGGCGCCGTTACCCTGCTCTATATTATATTGAAAGGCGTCAATTAACCCGGATATTAAATCGGTTCGCAGCGCTGAATATTCCACAAATAAGGGATTTGTTAATACTATCTGTCTGTCTTCTCCTGGTTTAACTAAAGAGTAATGAATCAATTCTGTTAATCCTTCTGCCCGCAGAAAAGCTCGCAATTTGCGAATCAATTCTTGGTCTAAAGGCAGATAACCCGCTTCGGATTTTTCTGGTAAGGTATCACAAAATCTGTTGTAACCATACAGACGAGCGATTTCTTCAATTAAATCAATTTCCCGTTCTAAATCCCGGTAGCGATAGGGTGGAACTGAAACAGACCATGTGGGTTGGAGTGTATTGTCTTGTGCTAAGACATTGCCTAAAGAAGTCAATTGACAGCCTAATGCAGTGAGAATCCTTTCAATGTCTTGTTGTTGGAGTTCTGTTGTGTCTTCTCCCAAATCGATTGGCCCTAATACCTGATTGACTCTCTCTAAACGCAGGGCAATGGAACGACTCCAGGTAGATGGGTCGGGGCGGGTGTCGGCGATTTCTTGGTGAGTTATAATTCCACTAGCTAATTCGCTAATTAACGACAAGGCGCGGCGATTTGCCACTTCCAATTCGGCGCGGTTAACTCCTCTTTCGTATCTCCCAGAGGCTTCACTTCTTAAGCCAACACTGCGAGAAGAACGGCGAATTGCTACGGAATCAAATAAAGCGGCTTCTAAAACTAGGCTTTGGGTACCTTCATGGACTTCGCTTTCTTCTCCACCCATGACTCCCGCTAGTGCAACAGGTTTTTCATTGGCGGTGATTAATAAATTTTGGGATGCTAAGGTGCGAGTTTGCCCATCGAGGGTTTTCAGGGATTCTCCAGCAGTGGCGAAGCGGACGCCGATGGTTAAATTTTCGCTACTTGTAATTGATTTTAGGCGATCGCGATCGAAGGCGTGCAGTGGTTGTCCCCATTCCAACAACACGTAATTAGTAATGTCCACGACATTATTTATGGGACGTACTCCCGCAGCCCGTAAACGCTGTTGCAACCATTCGGGAGACGGGACAATTTTTACTTGTTCAATGACCGTACCAATGTATGCCGGACAAGCTTGGGTGTCAGCAATTTTTAAAGCTAAATTTCCTGTATTTTTGGTAATTGGTACTTCACCCGGTACAGGAATGCTGAGTTTTCCCCCAGTTAAGGCTGCTACTTCTCTGGCTACGCCTACCATACTTAGAGCATCAGCGCGATTAGCAGTTGCCGTCAGGTCTAAAATGACATCATCTAAACCTAACAACGGACGCACATCACTACCCAAGGGTAAATTTTCTTGGGTAAAAATATGAATTCCGTCTACATCGGTGGGCAAACCGAGTTCTTTTAAAGAACAAATCATGCCCTGGGAGGGGACACCACGTAGTTTTGCAGGTTTAATTTTTAAATCGATGTTGGGTAAGTAAGTTCCCGTAGTTGCCACTGGCACATAGATATCTGCTTTGACATTAGCAGCACCACAGACAATATTCAAAGTCTCATCTGCGCCAATATCAACTTGGCAAACACTTAATTTATCAGCATTGGGGTGGGGTTGACGCTCAAGCACTCTTCCCACAACTACGCCATTTGCCCAAGTGCGGCGATCTTCAATATCTTCTACTTCAAACCCCGCCATAGTCAGGGTTTCGGCTAATTCTTCTGGACTAAGTTTTATCTCTACTAGTTCGCGCAGCCAATTTAGAGAAATACGCATGGAGTGTGCTTGTTTTAGGAATCATCTTTTGCTCTCATTTTAGAGTGTCTGTTAGCGTAGCGATCGCTATTCACTCTGCAAGTCATAGCCTTTCACCAAACCTTTTCGTGGCGGAAGCCCCTGCCTTCTGGGCATGGGGTTTGCTCTCAACTAGAGAACCCTGACTTGAACAATCCTACTACGTTAGACTAGCAGAACAATCTCCGATGTTAATCTTTTCTTGGCGTTTTACAGCAATTTTCAGGTAAATAGATCGCGTGTAGGGGCGCTAGTAGTCCTATAGATTAGTAGTCATGTAGATATCATCGGCCATTTGTCATTTATGATTTGTTTTTCTTTGCGTCCCCCCGTCTCCCTCATCCCTCCTCACTCCCCACTCCCTACTCCCCTCCCTCTACAAGAGATTTGAGCGCATGTATTAATTGTTGTTTGGTAAAAGGCTTAGTTAAATAAACATCTGCACCTTGTCGCATACCCCAAATCTTATCAATCGGCTGATTTTTAGAACTACAAATAATAATTGGCACTTTTTTAGTCGTGGGATTTCTTTTTAATTGGCGACAAAATTCAAAACCGCTAATTTCTGGCATTACCACATCAGTAATTATGGCATCCGGCTGATGATTGATTGCTTTAATCATACTGTCTTTAGCATCAGAAGCTTTAATTACTGTGTGTCCACTCTCTCTTAAGAAACTATTGATTAACTCCAATACAGAAGGAGTATCTTCCACAACTAAAACTTTAGCCATATTAATTTATTCATACTAGTTATAACTCCGGATATCCATTAATTTAAGTTAAATGCATGAAGACTATTTTCAGTAATTCCGCGCGAGTAAACGGTTTCGTCAAATATCCAGACGCCCCCACCAATCTGGCTTTTACTTTGTCTATAATTCCTTTATTACCAGTGACAAAGATAATGGGAGTCTGTTTAAACATTGAATTATTACGTATAATTCTACACAATTCATAACCATCAATTCCTGCCATGTTCAGATCCAGTAAAATTAAATCTGGTTTGTGCCTAATAATTGACAAAACGGCTTTTAATGGCTCGTTGATAGTCACCACAGAAAAATTTTCATTTTCTAAGAAATGGCTAATTTCTTTAAGAATTGTCGGGCTATCATCTACAGAAACTATTTTGTGAATTTTTTGTGCAGTTACAGTAGCAGCGGTTACTCTTTCACCAGCAGAATTTATGTTATTTGATATTGTTGGTTCCTGAAAGTTTGCTTGAGGAGGAGTGGAAATTTGTGGTAATTGCTCAACAGTACCTAGATTGTCTTGAGGAATATCTGGGTAAGTATTGACTTCATCTTTGGGATCAACTAATTCTGTAATCAACTTTGGCAAAAGTGACTTTTCTTCAAATATCTTTGGTAATTTATCAAATGGTGGATCTGGTTCATGCAAGATAATTCCCCCTTTAACGATGTAAGGGTATAATTGGCGAGCCAGTTGAATTTCATCTTGATTCAAAATTGCAGCCAAATTACAAAGACTAAAACCTTTCATCCAGTTAGTTAAATTTGGCTGGAGGTTTGGTAAATCTTTTTCCTCAAATTGATTGTTAGCTAACAGATATGGACGTTGATACGGAGAAGAAATTTGCGGCACAAAAGACTGCCAATTTTCTAATCTGGCTTGGCAGCGTTCTAGAATTTTTTCTATATCAAACCTGCAAATTTTTGGCATTCTACTGAGCGGTTCTGTTAATTCATAACTACCTTCTTTGATGAGCAAAAATGATTCAATCACCTCTTTGACTAATTCTTGAATTAGTACTGCTGCTTGGGTAGAATGTAGATGTTGTTGACTCACAAGCCAATATATAGCTTGATATTCAAGAGGCTGGCTTCTCGGTTGATTGTAATGTTCCGTTAACTGACTGTGTGAGTCAGGTTCAAACATCAGACGAACTTGAACGCGAACCTCGTTGGTAAGTAGTGGAATTTGATGGCCTAGGCGACGCAAATGGCGTTCTAGTCGATCAAACGGTTCTACTGAATGAGTTGCGTAAGTTATTTTGCCTTGCTCTAAGTAAATTGTCCAAAAAACTGAGTTACTCAATGCTTGTAAACAAGTAGTATCGGAGCAATTAGATAACTGTCTTAACAAACTTGAAGGACGTAGTTTGGTGAACACACCTGAATTATTCATATTTTTCTACTTTTTTGCGGAATCAGCAACCTAACATTTGTAAATTACAAATATCAGCTATGAAGTATTTTCTTCTTTGTAATATAGCGGTATGCACAAATTATTTATTTGAAATATGTATATATATTAAAATTTATAAATTTTTCAATCTTTGGTTGTATTTTATACGTTTCAATGGGGGTCTGAAAATAATATAGTTGTCTTTAATTATGTACGCTATGGATGAAAAAACTTGTATTTCGTTCTGTTCCCGACTTTTTTCAACTGAGGTAGGCACAAATAAACAAATGTAAAGTCCGATCGTCAATAGAATACTAGTACATCTTGGCTACTTTTAACCTGATTGACCACTGATAAATCTTGACTCAAGACTGTAATCATCTACATCTTAGTTATGCCGATTCACTTACGAGGTAAATCTGATTCCAAGTTCGCACAATCACACAGATACAGTTAGAAAGTAAACGAACTTAATTATGCTTAATTACTTTTCTATAAAGGAACGATTATCCTACATAAAATCTTTAAAAACTTATGTAGGAAATTCTACGTATTTATTGTACTGTAGGTTTGATAGATATAAATTTTTGGTAGATAAACTACAACAGGTGATGCTGAGTTTTGAGAAACTCTTTTTTGCAAAACTAGACGCTGCTCAAGCTCTCCTTAAATATGTAGAGAACTTGGTGAAAATAATTTGTTTCATGACTTGCAGAGCATCAACCGTTAGATACTATATCTGTAGTCACGTCAGTGACTGAAACTATATACTTTGAAAACAGGGAAATAAAACTTTGGATTTTAACATAACACAAAAAGTTATGCATGACACATTAAGACTTGATGAAGTTGTAGAGTTTGCAGAGAACCCAGAACCGCGTTGTCCGTGCGTCCTCTTACTAGATACATCTGGCTCGATGCAAGGAGATCCGATTGAGGCTTTAAATCAGGGTTTGCTAAGTTTAAAGGATGAATTAGTCAAAAATTCCTTGGCAGCCAGACGGGTGGAAGTGGCGATCGTCACTTTTGACAGTAATATCAATGTAGTACAAGACTTTGTAACCGCCGATCAATTCAATCCGCCGATTTTGACAGCCCAAGGATTGACAACGATGGGTGCAGGAATTCATAAAGCTTTGGACATCGTTCAAGAGAGAAAATCTCAGTATCGTGCCAATGGGATTGCTTACTATCGTCCTTGGGTATTTATGATTACCGATGGAGAGCCACAAGGTGAGTTGGATCATGTTGTAGAACAAGCATCGCAGCGTTTACAAGGAGATGAAGCTAATAAGCGAGTAGCATTTTTTACCGTCGGGGTGGAAAATGCGAATATGACGCGCTTAAATCAAATAGGTGTGCGTACTCCGCTGAAACTCAAAGGGCTAAACTTTATCGAGATGTTTGTTTGGCTCTCAGCTAGTATGTCAGCTGTTTCGCATTCCCAGGTGGACGAACAGGTAGCACTACCGCCGATTGGTTGGGGGACTGTTTAATTAAAAGATGGCAGCTAGCTGTTGGAAGAAAATCTTATGAAACTATCAAAACAGATTGCTCAATGGCGGATTGTGGCTGCGTCAGTATGTGGTACAAGTCACTTAAGAAACAAACAGTTATGTCAGGATGCTCATCACTGGCAGATATTGTCAGATAACATTTTAGTGGCAGCGGCGGCAGATGGCGCGGGTTCTGCAAGTCTTGGGAAAGTGGGAGCGATGATTGCTGTGGAGACAGCGATCGAAAGCCTTTCTAGTAAGGGAGTGAACCGAAGCAGTTTAACTAATGAAGGTTATGTGCGATCGCTCTTAAATGATGCCATGCTAGCTGCCAAAAAAGCTGTAGAAGATGAAGCTGTTGCTTGTGAGAAACAACTCCAAGACTTAGCAACTACTTTAATTATTATGGTTGCCACACCAGATGTTGTGGCTGTGGCACAAATCGGTGATGGTTTGGCTGTGGCCAAAGACCAGATGGGCAACCTCTTAGCACTGACTATGCCTGATAGCGGCGAATACATCAACGAAACCACCTTTTTGACTTCGCCCACTGCCTTAGATACAGCACAGATGAAGTTATGGCGTACAGACATAGTAAATGTTGGTATAATTACTGACGGGCTACAAATGCTGGCTTTAAATATGGTTGTTGGGGAACCTCATAAACCGTTCTTTTTTCCGCTGTTTGAATTTGTAGCCAATGCCGAGGACAAGACAGCAGCAAAAGAACAGTTAGTCAAATTTTTGCGCTCAGAGCGGATCACCCAACGCACTGATGATGATTTAACACTGATTATAGCTGCATTCAACAACTCATAAGCATTAACTTTACTTTAAAAGTTTGACATTTTAAATACTCCCGTTAGCGGTAATTTGACTATGCAGGTACTACGTTGTTCCCCGAAAAAAGAAATCCTCAGCCTCAATATGAGTTTGGGGCGTGGCGGTGAAGCTTGTGTTTACGCAGTGCCATCCGATGGCAACTTGGTGGCCAAAATATACCACAAGCCAACCACTGCCCATGCTGAAAAACTCCAAGCGATGCTGGCTAACCCACCGGAAAACCCGACAGCTAGTTTAGGGCATATTTCCATCGCTTGGCCAGAGGATTTATTGCGGGCGGCAGATGGTAGCAACGGCATCCTGGGGTTTTTAATGCCACGCATTCAGGGAATGCGTCCAATCATTGACTTTTATAACCCCAGAACCCGGCGCCAACACTGCCCCTTATTCAACTATCAGTACCTGCTCCGCACGGCTCGTAACTTGGCGGCGGCTTTTGCTGCTTTGCACGCCAGTGGATATTGCATTGGCGATGTGAATGAGTCAAACATTCTCGTCAGTGACACAGCATTGGTGACCTTGATAGACACCGACTCTTTCCAAGTACGTAACCCCAACACCAACCTTGTTTACCGTTGCCCAGTGGGTAAACCAGAGTTTACTCCACCAGAACTCCAAAATAAAACTTTTGCCGAACACGATCGCGAAATTGCTCATGACTTATTTGGGTTAGCAGTACTGGTATTTCAACTGTTAATGGAAGGTACCCACCCATTTTCGGGGATTTTTCAAGGCGCCATCGAGCCACCGCCCTATGAAGCACGCATTGCATCCGGTCATTTCACTTACAGCCAAAAGCGACGCGTACCTTACCTAGCTACACCCATCGCCCCTCCTTGGGAAATTCTTCATCCCAGCTTACAAGAACTATTTGTACGTTGTTTTGAAGACGGTCACAACAACCCACAATTGCGTCCTAGCGCCCAAACTTGGCTTTCAGCAATAGCCGAAGCCGAAGATTCCCTGATTACCTGCACTACTAATCCCCAACATCGCTACAACAACCACTTAAATATTTGTCCCTGGTGCGAACGTACCGTGCGATTAGGTGGACGCGACCCATTCCCATCACATCGGGCGATAGAAGCCAGAGAACATCTACAACCGCGAATCAAACCGAAAAAGCGTTACACCCAAACACCGCGTTTGCCACAGCGAGCCATGTCATCGCACCTAACGAATTGGCAATCAGGAATTACCCCCAGCAATTCGCCTTATAGACGTTCCAAAAAATCAAATTTGTACCCGATTAGTTTTTGCTTGTTGGGTTTAGTTTTATTGGGGTCTGCGGACTTAATGATTAAATTTACTGAGCCGTTAGTTTCCCACAATGCTTACACTCAACAAACATTGAAATCTGGTCAGACAATTAATAAACTCAGCTTTGGTGATTACTATCAGCAAGGTCATACTGCTTACAAACAGCGAGACTATGAAAAAGCAGTTGCAAGTTATAGCCAAGCGATTGAACAAGAACCATTACATGCCAGAGCGATTGTAAATCGTGGCAACGCCCGTTATAACTTGAAAGATTATGAAGGAGCTGTTGTAGATTACAGCCAAGCCCTGAAAATCAAGCCCAATGAAATTAAAGCTCTAGTAAATCGGGGAAATGCCCGGTTTATGCTCGCTGAATATAGCAACGATCCCGATACAGAATATAATCTAGCCCTTGCTGATTATAATCGCGCTATCGGCCTCGATCGCAATGAAGTCGAAGCTTATATTAGACGCGGTATTGTCCGCGCCCAAATGGCTAAATATAGCGGCGAATCTCAACAAGTTTACAGAAGAGCGATCGCAGATTTTACTCAGGCGATAAAAATGAATTTATCCAAAGCTGAAGCTTATTTTCAGCGTGGTGTTGTCTACTATCAAATTGCCCAATATAGTAGCAATTATGAGCAAGAATATAGTCAAGCGATCGCTGACTTTAACCACGCATTAACCATCAGCCCCAGACTAGCAAAAGCCTTTCTCAAACGAGGCATGGTTCGTTATGAACTAGCACAATATGGTGGTAGTGAATCTAACCAAAACCAAACCCAAGCGATCGCAGATTTACAGACAGCCGCTAAAATCTTTCTTGAGCAAGATGATATGGATAATTATCAGCAAGCGCTCAGTAACATGTGTGTAGTTGTCGAAAACAAATGTGACCCTTTATTCCAAGGCTCAAGTAGTACGGAAAAAATCAACTAAAAACAAGTAAGTTTTACAGCAGAATTCAGAATTCAGGAGTTAGAATTAGAATAGGCTCCGTGCCTAGCTACTAGACCTAGATGGTGTACTTCCCTAACTTGAAATCTGCTGTATTACTTCCATGTTATGGGTTTTGATTTAATAAATCAAATCTGACTAGAATTAGCTGGCATTAATCAACACCTAGAGGCTAAGATCCCCTACTTCTTGAAGAAGTAGGGGATCTTTTTGTTTGGAACTCATTGACGATTGTTATATACCAAATTAGACCATTTGTAGAGACGCGATGAATCGCGTCTTCACTTCACGCAAGAATGTGTTGCAATCATTAATTGAATTGGTATTATTTTATATCTAACATTTTTATTTAATTGAATAATTTATTTAAAAAACAAGAGTAATTTTATACTTGTCTGATTCATTCTGACTCCTGAATTCTGAATTCTGACTCCTAAATTCTGCTATCTAGATATTCATAGAGCTTTTATATAGAAAAGATTTTAATTTATATCTCCTTCATAATTTTGCAAAAAAATACAGTTAGATTATTGACTGAGAAAAACAAATCAGAAATAAATTTTTCTCCATATGTAAGTGCATCCTCTTCATGTCAGTAAAGACAAATAATATCCCTACAAATCTCCGAGGTAATTGCATGAAAGCGGTGATTTTAGCCGGAGGGCTTGGTACACGCCTCAGTGAAGAAACTAGTATCAGACCTAAGCCGATGGTTGAGATTGGTGGTAAGCCAATTCTGTGGCACATAATGAAGACTTACTCTGCCCACGGCATTAATGACTTCATCATTTGTTGTGGTTACAAAGGTTACATAATTAAGGAGTATTTTGCTAACTACTTTTTACACATGTCAGATGTAACCTTTGACATGCGATTTAACCAGATGAATGTGCATTCTGGATATGCTGAACCTTGGCGTGTCACCTTAGTAAATACAGGCGACCATACAATGACAGGTGGACGCTTAAAACTAATCAGTGAACATGTTGGAAATGAAACTTTTTGCTTTACTTATGGTGATGGTGTCAGTGATATTAATATCACCGAGCTAGTTAAATTTCACAAAGAACAAAACAGCTTAGCAACACTCACAACTGTGCAACCAGCAGGACGATTTGGTGCCATTTCCTTAGGATATGAGCAAACTAAAATCACCAACTTTCGGGAAAAACCTGAAGGCGATGGTGCTTGGATTAATGGCGGTTATTTTGTGTTAGAACCAGAAGTGATAAACTTGATTGCTGATGATTCTACCGTGTGGGAGCAAGAGCCATTAGAAAAGTTAGCTTCTATGGAACAGCTATCTGCTTTCAAGCACTATGGTTTTTGGCAACCGATGGATACTTTACGCGATAAAAACCACCTAGAGGGGCTATGGAACAACAGTCAGGCTCCTTGGAAGGTATGGTAAAAAAAAGTTAGGAGTTAAGAGTTAGGAGTTAGGAGTTAAATAACAAATAACAAATAACGAATGACAAATGACTTTATAGATTTAGTGTAACTAGAAGTACGATAATACTAATGTATGATTTTGCGATTATAGGTGGGGGAATAGTTGGACTATCTACGGCGCTGGCTTTAGGAAAACGCTATCCCAATGCACGTATTTTAGTACTAGAAAAAGAGAGTCAATGGGCATTTCACCAAACCGGCAATAATAGCGGGGTGATTCATTCTGGTATTTATTACAAGCCAGGAAGTTTCAAAGCAAAATTTTGTCGTGATGGTTCTCGGTCAATGGTAGATTTCTGTCAAGAACATGGAATTGACCATGAAGTTTGTGGTAAAGTAATTGTTGCGACTGAAGAACAAGAGCTACCACGCTTAGAAAGTCTCTACCAACGCGGCTTAGAAAATGGTATAGAAGTCCAAAGAATTAGCCCCGAAGAAGTCAAGGAAATTGAACCTCATGTTAGTTGTGTAGGTGGAATTCGGGTATTTTCAACTGGTATTGTTAACTACAAGCAAGTTTGTTTGAAATATACCCAGTTGATTCAACAGCAGGGGGGAGACTTACACCTGAATACAAAAGTACTGAAAATCTTACCAAGGGGTAAAAATCAGGTACTAGAAACAAACAAGGGTAGCTTTGAAACCAAGTTTGTAATTAATTGTAGTGGATTGCATAGCGATCGCACTGCAAAATTAGGTCAAGTTGAACCCCAAGCCAAAATTGTCCCATTCCGGGGAGAATACTACGAACTCACACCAGAAAAACGCTATCTAGTCAAGACTTTAATTTATCCAGTACCCAACCCAGATTTTCCCTTCCTGGGCGTCCACTTTACCCGGATGATTGATGGTAGCGTTCATGCAGGGCCAAACGCGGTTTTGTCTTTCAAACGCGAAGGTTACAAAAAAACCGACTTTGACCTCGGTGATTTTCTGGAAGTCATCACTTATCCTGGTTTCTGGAAATTGGCAGCCAAACATGCGCCTGAAGGTATCCAAGAAATTATTCGCTCCTTTAGTAAAGCAGCCTTCGTTAAAAGTTTGCAAAAACTAATTCCCGAAGTCCAAGCAGAAGATTTAGTTCCCACCCATGCAGGAGTCCGCGCCCAAGCTTTAATGAACGATGGCAAGCTTGTAGACGACTTTTTGATTGTTTCCGGTCAAAACTCCATCCATGTTTGCAATGCTCCTTCTCCTGCTGCAACTTCTTCTCTAGAAATTGGCAAAGCAATTGTGGCGCAAATTCCCCAACTCTCGCATCTAGATAGTGTAGTAACTGCATAGATACTTTTGTTACTTCTAACGCTGTTGAATTTCGATAGCTCATGCAGAGGCGCAGAGTCGCAGAGGTATTTTAATCGAGATTGCTGAGTCATGAGATAACAGTAGTCAAATCTCTCTGCGTCTTTGCGTCTCTGCGTGAAAAAAGAAACCATCTACATCAACATTCCTCCTCACTTAGTTGCATAACGCACTCTTCAATACAAAGGCATTAACCACAATGAAAATATTAGTAACTGGCACAGAAGGCTATCTGGGTTCATTATTGCCATCTCTGTTAATCGAACGGGGACATGAAGTTATCGGTCTAGATACTGGTTTCTATAAAGTTGGTTGGCTGTACAACGGTACTGATGTCACACCCAAAACTCTCAACAAAGATATCCGCAACATCACCCCTGACGATTTGGAAGGTGTGGAAGCAATTGTTCATATGGCAGAACTCTCCAATGACCCAGCTGGACAATTGGCACCGAATATTACCTACGAAATTAATCATATAGGTTCAGTTCGTCTGGCTACCTTGGCTAAGGCTATGGGTGTGCGTCGTTTTGTGTATATGTCTTCGTGCAGCGTCTACGGTGTTGCTACCGAAGATGATGTCACAGAAGAATCTCCAGTTAATCCTCAAACAGCCTACGCAGAGTGTAAAACCCTTGTAGAGAGAGATGTTAGACCATTAGCTGATGATGACTTCTCACCCACCTTTATGCGGAATGCAACTGCTTTTGGTGCTTCTCCCAGGATGCGCTTTGATATTGTTTTAAACAACTTGGCAGGGTTGGCTTGGACTAGCAAGCAAATCAAAATGACCAGTGATGGTACACCTTGGCGTCCATTAGTCCATGCATTGGATATTTGCAAAGCAATAGTCTGCGCTTTGGAAGCACCACGGGATATTGTACATAACCAAGTCTTCAATGTAGGAGATACAGCGAATAATTATCGGGTTAAAGAAATCGCTGAAATTATTGCTGATATTTTCCCGGATTGTAAATTGTTCTTTGGCAACAACGGCGCAGATAACCGCAGCTATCGGGTATCCTTCGAGAAAATCAACACAATTTTACCTGGATTTAAATGTGATTGGAATGCTCGACTTGGTGCCCAGCAACTACTTAATTTATTCAGTCAAATCGATATGGCTGAAGATACTTTCTTGTTTAGAGGATTTACTCGTTTAAAACAGTTAGAGTATCTGATTCGTACCGAGCAAATTGACAAAGATTTCTTCTGGAATAAATAGAAAATGTTTGTAGTTTGTGCTTTAGCACTCAAGTGCAAACTACAAACATATATTCTGGATTATGACTGATTTTACCTAGCAATTTATTCACTATTAATAGGGCTTGAAATTATGGCGATCGCCAAATGCCGTTTCAGTGGTCAACCTTTACACCAAACCTTTATTGATTTGGGCATGTCACCTTTAGCCAATGCCTATCTCAGAGCAGAGCAGCTAAATAATGCCGAAAAATTTTATCCTCTCCACGCTTATATTTCTGAAGACACTCTCTTAGTTCAATTAGAACAATTTGAAACTCCAGATCAAATTTTTAATGATTATGCTTACTTTTCTTCCTATTCTGCAAGTTGGCTAAAACATGCCAAGGCTTACACCGATATGATGGTAGAAAAGTTTAACTTTAATCATCATACCCAAGTTATTGAAATCGCCAGTAACGACGGCTACTTACTGCAATATTTTTTAGATAAAGGCATCCCAGTTTTAGGAATAGAACCAGCAGCAAATATAGCTAAGGTTGCTCAAGATAGGGGTATTCCCAGTATTAACAAGTTTTTTGGAATTGAAACTGCCAAAGAACTGGTTATGCAAGGAAAACTCGCTGACCTTTTGATAGGTAACAATGTTTTAGCTCATGTACCAGATTTAAATGATTTCATCGCCGGGATGAAAGCCATCCTCAAATCAAATGGCATCTTGACGATGGAATTTCCCCATATTTTGCAACTCATTGAACAAAACCAATTTGATACTATTTATCACGAGCATTTTTCTTATTTTTCATTCCTGACAATCGAAAAAATCTTTGCAGCCCACAACTTGCAAATTTTTGACGTGGAGGAATTACCAACTCATGGCGGTTCCCTACGAATTTATGCCAGACATAACTATGCTGATTATCCTAGCATTAGGGAACGAGTTCGGCATTTGAAAGAAAAAGAAATCGCTGCTGGACTACATCGAATAGAAACTTACGTCACATTTGGAGAAAAAGTTAAAGCAACAAAGCACAAGCTATTAAGTTTTCTGTTGACAGCTAAAGCAGAAGGTAAATCAATAGCTGGTTATGGCGCACCTGCTAAAGGTAATACTTTGCTCAATTACTGTGGTATTGGTAAAGATTTTATCGATTACACAGTAGATTCTAATCCCTACAAACAAGGTTTATTTTTACCTGGAACTCATATTCCTATCTTCCATCCGGATAAAATTCGTGAAACTCAACCAGATTATGTACTAATTTTACCTTGGAATCTGAAAGAAGAAATTATGGAACAAATGGCATTTATTGGCCAATGGGGTGGACAATTTGTAGTGCCAATTCCTGAAGTAAAAATTTACCCCTGTCCTGTTCCTGATAGGCTTTTAATAGCGTTGTAATTACTAAATAACAGAATTCAGGAGTCAGAATTTAGAATTGAGAATTAACTAGTGTGGCTAAGCACCGGCAACAGTTAGAATCATTTAATTTTCTCTACGATATAGCGTTTCCCGACAAGCGTGAGATACACCTGTAGGGGCACGGCAGTGCCCATTGGTGTCAACTTAAGCTAGAAATGCGTATCTCACAGGCGTTTTACCCCCCTTAATCCCCCCTTATAAAGGGCAGGGCCGTTTCATTCGCTAGTCTGTGAGATTTGTCAAGGGGATATTCTCACGCAAAGACGCAAAGGCGCAAAGAAAAACAACATTATTTGGGCTTGAAGACGCAAAATTTTTTGCCCTAATTGTACGCTTGCCCTAAATTTTGATTTCTTTGACCCTTGCAATTTTAACCATTTTAGGGAATGAAACAGCCCTGCTTATAAAGGGGGGAAAAAAGAAATCTAGTTCCCTCCCCAATACATACGGGGAGGGTTAGGGTGGGGTAACGCGGTAAGTGAATGAACTCAATATCAAGTCTTGACAAAGGTTTCACGTTAAGTTTACACCTATGGGCAGTGCCGTGCCCCTACACCTGGCGATATAGTGTTGTACCGCATCTGAATGGGAACCGCTATAAGCTACGCCAATGATTTAGCGTGTTGTTTCATCACTGACTCCTGAATTACTTCTTGTTCAAAGGCATATTTGCCATAAAAATATTTACCATCCAACCACCAATAAGCTACTTACAAATTTCATTACTCTACCATGCCTAAATTACTGACCATTGCCATTCCTACTTATAATCGTGCTGAATTACTGAATAAACAGTTAGCATGGCTGGCTCAAGCTATCAAAGGTTTTGAAGACGACTGTGAAATTTTAGTTTCTGATAATTGTTCCACAGACAATACTCAGGAAGTTATACAAAAATGGCAAAAAACACTTAGCAGTATAACATTTAATTCGAATAAAAACTCGAAGAATTTAGGCGTAGTTAAAAATATTATGTATTGCCTAAGTTCTGCAACAACAAAATATGTTTGGACAATTGGTGATGATGACCCAATTCAGGATAGAGCCGTTGCTTATGTTATCAGCAAACTCAGAGGACATGAAGATTTATCATTATTGTTCCTCAACTTTTCTGGCCGCAACCAAATTACTGGCGAAGCAGTTCATCCACCCACTATTGTTGGTAACCGCTGGTTTGATATAGATAGTGAAGATGCTGATGGTGATGGTAAAGCCATATTTGAACATTGTTTTTCAAAAAGTGTCGGCGCAGTTATTTTTTTGACAGCTACAGTCTATCGCACTGATTTAGTAAAACGTGCTTTACAAATTTGGCCAGATGCTGAAAATAACTGGATATCTTTAGCATATTTAGCCGGGTATTGTGCTGCTAATGGTGGTGTAATTGTCACTAAAGAAACTTATTTAGAATGTGTTGTTGGTGTGAGTTATTGGCAAAAAGAACCAAAATCTGCACTGTTAATGCAATACAAACATATACCGGAAGTGATTTTGAAATTGCAAGAAAATGGATATTCTAAGCAGTTTTGTAGACGAATGCTGTTGCAAAACAGCAAAGAAGTCAACTGGAAAGTTTTCTTGGGTGCTTTAAGAAGATGGCCTATGTCTGCCATCAAAACAGTAGTTCCATTTGTGGCTTTGGTTGGCTTGTGTGCTTTTGACGTGATGATTTCTAAAGAGTTGAAATTAGCAGAATCAAGTGAAATATCTAGTCAAGAAATGCGGAATTATGAGCCTTAAGCTACTGGATGTTTGCTCATTATACGTCAAAAAATAGGAGGAGTTTATATCATGTTAAGTGCAATTAAACGCAAAATATCTACATTGTATTCTGACTTTGAATACTACGTAGCCCGTTGGAAGCATAGCAGAAAATTGCCAATATTAGAAACAGGCGATCGCCACATCCTAAATGCTCTTAAAAAAGACGGTGTTTATGTTACAACGCTAGCAGATTTAGGGTTAAACTCTAGCTCTGAACTGCTCAAGGCTGCTTACCAGCAATTGTCTGAGATGGGAAATCCAAATAACGGCCATCTAGATGAAAAATTGCCACAAATTTCCACAGTTACAGCTTTACCAGAATTTTCTAACTGGGGAACAGAGAAAAGACTACTGAATATTATTGAAAATTATATTGGTCTTCCCGTTGCTTTTCACGGTGTACATCTACGCAAAGATTTTCCTAGTAAACATCAATTTGGGACGCTACTATGGCATAGCGATGCTGAAGACCGTCGCATTATCAAAATTTTTATTTACTTGAATGATGTAGAACAAAAAACTGGGCCATTTGAATATATTCCCCGTTCCTTAGCTCCTTTATTTAGTTGGAAATATATTCAGCTTTACTACAAACTTTTCAAGTCAGGTTATATGGGTATTGACGATGAACAAGTAAAGCCAGTCATCCCTAAATCAGCTTGGAAATCCTGCCCAGGCCCAGCAGGTACAGTGATTATTGTAGATACGAAAAATGCTTTGCATCACGGCACAGTCCGCACAGAAGAACGGTCAACATTATTCTTTTGTTATACGGCAAACCCTCCGGAAAGACCAGACCTTTGTACGCAATATTGGGATGATACTTATCCGAGGGTAGAGTTAAGTTCTGTGTTTGATGGGGTTAAGGTTTTGAATTAGTTGAATTTGTCTCACGCAGAGGAGCCAGTGCGTTGGGCGGCTCTGCCGACTTAAAGCAACTGGCGTCGCGCAGAGGCGCAGAGAGAAGAGTGAGTAAGTATTTTCTGTAATCAACATTTATCTGAGAGGAATCAATATGATCTTCACTGAAACTGAACTCAAAGACGCATTCATTATTGACTTAGAAGAAAAGCCAGATCATCGTGGTTTTTTTGCTCGGAGTTTCTGCGCTCAAGAATTTGAAGCACGCGGCTTAAAGCCAACAGTAGCCCAATGTAACTTGTCTTTTAACTACAAAAAAGGCACTATTCGGGGAATGCACTATCAAATTTTACCAGCAGCAGAAACAAAATTAATTCGCTGCACCAAAGGAGCTATCTATGACGTAATTATTGATATGCGTCCAGAATCTCCGACCTTTTTATCACACATCGGCGTAGAACTAACTCCAGAAAACCGCCGCGCTTTGTATGTTCCAGAAATGTTTGCCCACGGTTATCAAGCACTTACAGATGAAACCGAAGTTGTATATCAAGTCGGTGAATTTTACACACCTGGATATGAACGAGGTCTCCGCTACGACGACCCATTTTTTAACATTGATTGGCCTCTAAATGTAACTGAAATATCCGAAAAAGATTTAAATTGGCCACTATTAAGAATGATGACCGTCGGCGCCACAACTTCCAAATAACTCACCTCCTCCTCTCTGCGCCTCTGCGTGAAAACAAATGCCAAATATTATCCCATCCCCTATCAGCAACACCATCTCTTTTCTCTCCCAAAAAATCCAAGCCCGCATCAATTACACCAAAACCTTACAAGTTATTTCCCTCAAACCCAAACAGCCTTCTAAAGGAAACGTACTCCTTTCTTATCGAATTGAGCCATTTTTATTAAAACCAGGCCAGCCAATGCCAAATGACCATACTTGGTATTGGGAAGTTTGGCAAATAGCGCAAACTTTTTTAGACATGCGCTACAACGTTGATGTCATCCAGTTTCACAATGATAAATTCGTTCCTCAAAAAGATTACGCATTTTTCATTGATATTCGTCATCGAATGGAAACACTTGCACCGAAACTGAATCAAGATTGCATCAAGATTTTTCACGTTGACATTGCTAATATGGTATTTCGCAATGCAGCTGAATGCAATAGGCTTCTAGAACTCCAACAGCGTAGAGGAATTACCTTACGTCCACAGCGATTTGAAATGCCCAACTTGGGAATTGAATATGCTGATTGTGCTACGATTTTGGGCAACGATTTTACAGTTGGTACGTTCAAATTTGCGAACAAACCGATGTATCGTATCCCCATTTCTTCGCCTGTTGTTTATCCCTATCCCGAACAGAAAGATTTTGAAGCAGTCAGAAAAAACTTTCTGTGGTTTGGTGGTAGCGCTCTAGTTCTCAAAGGATTAGATTTAGTTTTAGATGCTTTTGCCCAAATGCCAGAATACCATTTAACGGTTTGTGGCCCAATTAGTAATGACAAGGAATTTGAGCAAGCTTTCTATAAAGAACTCTACGAAACACCAAACATCCATACTTATGGCTGGATTGATGTCAGTAGCCCTGAGTTTGTAGAGGTTACAAATAACTGTCTGGCACTTGTTTCTCCTTCGGTTTCTGAGGGACAGTCAGGAGCAGTAATTAGTTGCTTGCAAGCCGGCTTAATTCCGATTTTAAGCTATGAATCTGGTGTAGATGTTCACGATTTTGGTGTGATTTTCGATAACCTTTCGCTCGAAGAAATTAAGGCGAAAGTTAGAAGTATTTCCAATTCGTCTGTAGATGACCTCAAAGTTATGTCTCGAAAGGCATGGGAATACGCAAGAACAAATCATACCAAAGAAAAGTTTGCTCAAGCGTATAAAAATGCTGTAGAACAAATGATCGATCGCCAGAAATTTAAAAAACAGAGTTATTTCATAGAGTCTAGCAAACAACTAGTTAATAGCGATCGCTAATACCAATCGCCTATGAAAATGTACTTAATAGTAAATTGCAACGAATTATTAAGTGCAAAATTATTCGGAATTTGTAACACAACAAACAGTTCTAAAAAGGAGTTTAGTTCATGATTATTATCGATCGCGCCTTACAAGCCAGAGCAGCAGCAGGTAATCCCATTAAAGTCGGGATGATTGGTGCTGGTTTTATGGGTCGAGGAATTGCCAACCAAATTGTCAATTCAGTCCCAGGAATGGAGTTAGTTGCTATTTTTAATCGCAAGATTGATGCAGCGAAACAAGCTTATTCAGAAGCAGGAATTGAAGATATTCAAGTTGTTGCAACTGTCGACGAATTAGAAGATGCGATCGCCAATGGGAAATATGCAGTCACAGAAGACGCTAAGTTACTGTGTCGAGCCGAGAGTATCGATGCACTCATCGAAGTCACAGGTGCAATTGAATTTGGCGCTCAAATCGTCATGGAAGCGATCGCCCATTGCAAACATGTGATTATGATGAATGCGGAACTCGACGGCACCATTGGCCCCATCCTGAAAGTGTATGCTGACAGAGCAGGTGTCATCCTCAGTGCTTGTGATGGCGATCAGCCAGGGGTGCAAATGAACCTCTACCGATTTGTCAAAAGCATTGGTTTAACTCCACTATTGTGCGGTAACATTAAAGGACTCCAAGACCCCTATCGCAATCCCACCACCCAGGAAGGATTTGCTAAACGCTGGGGTCAAAAGCCTCACATGGTGGCTAGCTTTGCCGACGGAACCAAAATTTCCTTCGAGCAAGCGATCGTTGCTAATGCCACAGGCATGAAAGTCGCCCAACGAGGAATGTTCGGCTATGACTTCAACGGCTACGTCGATGAAATGACCCAAATATATGATGTTAAACAACTCAAGGAACTGGGTGGTATCGTCGATTATGTAGTTGGAGCAAAACCCGGCCCTGGCGTATACGTATTTGCCACGCACGACGACCCCAAACAACGCCACTACCTCAACTTATACAAATTAGGTGAAGGTCCCCTTTACAGCTTCTATACTCCTTATCACCTCTGTCATTTTGAAGTTCCCCTATCTGTAGCCCGTGTAGTATTGTTCGGTGATGCGGTCATGTCTCCAATCGCAGGTCCCTTAGTAGATGTCATCACCACCGCCAAAATCGACCTGAAAGCCGGAGAAACCCTCGATGGCATCGGTTACTACATGACCTACGGACAATGCGAGAATTCCGATATCGTCCAACAGCAAAATCTCCTACCAATGGGTTTAGCCGAAGGATGTCGCCTCAAACGAGACATTGCTAAGGATCAAGTCCTCACATACGACGACGTAGAATTACCCGAAGGTAGACTTTGCGATCGACTACGAGCCGAGCAAAACAGCTATTTCGCCCCAGAGAAAATCTTGGCAACAGTGGGATGAGGGAGATGAGGGAGCAGGGGAGGCAGGGGAGGCAGGGGAGGCAGGGGGAGAATAACTCCTAACTCCTAACTCCCCACTCCCCATGCCCAATGCCCCATGCCCAATGCCCCATGCCCCATTTTCTTAGGTACAATTCATGAAAATTGCTCTAGTCCACGATTATTTAACCCAGCGGGGTGGGGCAGAGCGTGTATTTGAACTGCTTTGTAAGCGTTATCCCGAAGCAGACATTTTCACATCTCTGTACGATCCGCAAAAAACTATCGATCTTGGCGATCGCATAGTCAACACAACATTCTTACAAAAGATTCCCTGTGCAGCAAAGTATTTTAGGTCAATGGCTCCTTTATACTTTCCTGCTTTTCGTGCCTTGGATTTGCAAGACTACGATTTGATTATTAGTAGTAGCACTAGCTTCGCTAAAGCAGTGCGAAAAAATCCCAATGCTCGACACATTTGCTTTTGCCATAATGTGACTCGTTTTTTATGGGATACGGCAACTTATTTAAAGGAGTATGGAGACTATAAATATTTTACTCCTTTAATCGAGCAAGTCTTCCAAGTAATGAGAAAGGTAGACCTACAATATTCACAAGAACCTGACCTTTATATTGCTAATTCTAGTGTTGTTGCCCGCCGAATTCAAAATATTTATGGCAAGCAGGCAATGATGGTTAACTATCCAATTGATACTAGTAAGTTTGTTTTTTCTGATATTAAAGATGAATATTATCTTGCGTCTGCTCGAATGATTAGCTATAAGCGTCTTGATGTCATAGTCGAAGCTTTTAATTGGTTGGGCTGGCAGTTATTAATATCAGGTGATGGACCAGAACTAGAGCGTTTAAAATCCAAAGCATTACAAAATATTCAATTTTTGGGACACGTCAGCGACAAGACACGCAAAGACTTATTTTCTAAAGCAAAGTCCATTATCGTTGCAGCTTTAGAAGACTACGGATTAGTTCCAGTAGAGGCTAATGCTAGCGGCACACCAGTTATTGCTTATGGAGCAGGTGGAGTATTAGATACTCAAATACCTGGTGAAACCGGAGTCTTTTTCAAAAGGCAAACACCCGAATCTTTACAAGTTGCATTACTAGAGGGCAAGGGAATTTCTTGGGATTACGATCGCATCCGTAATCATGCAGTAGCAAACTTTTCTGAAAATGCATTTTTTAGTAAAGTTGAGCGAATTATTAACCAAGCTTGTGGCGTGCATCTTTAATAAGAATTCAGGAGTCAGAATTCAGAATTCAGCATAATTTATGGAAATCTGGCGAAATAATGGGTTTAAGTTTGTGATTAAATCTAATATTTACTAATTTACCAACAATTGATTACATTCTGAATTCTGAATTCTGAATTCTGAATTCTTTTCATCTCTTAGCGTAGATTCTCGGAAGGATAATAAAAGTGGTTCAACCTAGTCTAAATCCTCATATAACTCCAGTTTCAGAAACTGAGCCAAGCTATGGACAAATGTTTACTGTCTTGGTGCGGAGATTTCCTTGGTTTTTAGTAATATTTATCGGTTCTATTAGTATTGCAGGTATGGTAACTTTCAATACCAAGCCAACTTTTAGAAGTTCCATGCAACTGCTAGTAGAACCTAACTATCAAGGTAAGAAAGAAGCAGGTGGAGTAGAAAACCAGTTTACCGATTCTAATGTGGTGATAGATACTGCAACCCAGCTTAACTTGATGCAAAGTTCGGGTCTGATTCAAAAAGCAGTTGATAAACTCCAGTCTGAATATCCAGACATCAGCACAGGTGAGATTAAAGGTTCTTTGAACTTAACTCAATTAAGAAGCAAAGAAGATAATGTTGCTACTAAAATATTTCAAGTTGAATACACCGATAAAGACCCAGAAAAAACCCAAAAAGTTTTAGGTGCAATTCGACAAGTTTATGTTGAATACAACAAACAACAACAGGATTCGCGTTTACAAAAGGGTCTGCAAATTATTAGAGAACAGTTAAGTAAAGCCAGTGAAGAAGTAAAAGCGGCTGAGACAAACCTCCAAAGATTTCGCAGAAACCAAAATTTAATCGATCCCGAATCACAAGCTAAAGCGATTGAGACAGCTTTAAATAATATTGGCCAAGAACGGCAAACAACTCGTTCTCAATATGGTGAAGCTTTAGCACGCCAAAAATCTTTAGAAGAACAACTTAACCGTTCTCCACAGAATGCTTTAGTAGCTTCTCGTCTGAGTCAGTCTACTCGCTATCAAGGCTTACTCAACGAAATCCAAAAAACAGAACTGGCGTTAGCACAAGAACGCTTACGTTTTACAGATCAAACTCCCAGTGTGCAAAAGCTCAAAGAACAGCTTCAGAGTCAGAAGGAATTATTGCAACAAGAAGTAGGCAGAACTTTAGGCGGAAAGTCTGCTAATTCATTCATTTCTGGAGACTCTCTCCTGGAAAAAGGACAACTCGGTGAAATTGATCTGAGCCTTGCTAGTCAGTTAGTAGAAACGCAAACAAATTTAGTTGCTTTAAGTGCGCGGGATCAAACTTTAGCCAAGAAAGAGAACGAACTGCGTTTTGAAATCAAACGCTTTCCACCTTTGTTGGCTTATTACAATCGGATGCTACCCCAGCTACAATTTAGCCGTGAAAGATTAGAGCAGCTTTTAAGGGCAGAACAACAATTGCGGCAAGAACTCGCTAAGGGTGGATTTAATTGGGAAGTCGTAGAAGAACCTCAAAAAGGCGGACAATTAGGCCCTAATCTTCAGCAGAATTTGCTGTTAGGTGGAGTTGTTGGGTTAATGTTAGGAGGAATTGCTGTTTTTATTCGGGAATCGATTGATGATTCAGTTCACACCACTGCTGAATTAGAGAAGCAAATACCCTTACCATTGTTAGGAACAACTCCCAAGTTACCGCCAGCAAAACCAAGAGAATCAATGATTAAATTGCCTTTTGGCAAGCCAGAAGTTCTCGCACCTTGGACAATTCAAATATTACAATCTCCACCCCGTTGGGAATCGCTGGATCTGATTTACAAAAACATTGAACTTTTAAATACTGTTTCTAATTTGAAGTCTTTGATGGTCACCTCAGCTTTGCCAGATGACGGTAAATCAGCTTTAGCATTAGGTTTGGCAATGAGTGCTGCGCGTTTACATAAAAGGGTACTGCTAATTGATGCCAACTTACGCGACCCTAGTCTGCACGAACAGCTAAATCTTCCCAATGAACAAGGGCTTTCAACTCTACTGGCTAGCGATGCAACTTTACCCAACCAGATTAGTGTTCAGTACTCAGGCTCAGCCTACATCGATATTTTAACCGCTGGTCCAAAACCTGCTGACCCAGCTAATTTGTTGAGTTCTCCCCGGATGATGCAATTGATGGCAGCATTTGAGGAAAACTATGATTTGGTACTCATAGATGCTTCGCCAGTTCTCGGTATGGTGGATGCTATGCTCACTGCATCATCTTCTCGTAGTGTGGTTATGGTGGCAAGCATTGGTATTGTGACCCGAAGCCAGCTAAGTCAAGCTACAGCCATGCTGAGCAAGTTAAATCTGATTGGAGTTGTAGCAAATGGGGTATCAAACTCTAGCAGTAATTACGTACCTTATGTAAAACAGCAGCAATTAGCTCTGCGCCAAGCTGTGGAAAAATAGATTCGGTATGGGGCATTGCTGAGCCAGTGAAACCCAACATATAGCGGTTCTCGTTCACGTGAGGTACACCCGTAGGGGCAATTCATGAATTGCCCCTACACCTTGCGATATAATTTTGTACCGCATCTGAGTAGGAACCGCTATACAGCGTATTTCAGGTAAATGAAGTACACGGGTAGGGGCACAACATGTTGTGCCCCTACGATTTATCGCGTCTTTGTGATCTAGAATTTTGATCGCAAAACCTTAACCGAACCGTATTGGTGCGCTATGCACATATCTTTTCAACATGGTAGGGTAGCACAGCTGTGCTACCCTATAGATGTATCGAAAACTATTAAAATTTAGATTTATTACTATCAGGAAAATTTCGGTATATTTATGCTATCTTTATAGGTTTTAAGAGAAATCACTGAGGAATTAAAGACTGAATAAAGAATTTATTTGAGCGATCGCTATTTCTACAGAGTCCTATATTCTAGAGATTAAAGGACTTCCAAAAAGTTAGAACACAAGAGTGAACTCGTTTTGTTAAATTTATCGACACAAGAAACACCTCAGCAGAATTCAGAATGGGCTACGTCCCGCTGCACTAACAGAATTACGATAAGCTCTAGGTCTAGCTACCAGACCTAGATAATGTAATTCACACTTCTTGAAATCTGCTGTAGATTCATAGGTAATTTTTCTCTACACCTCTGTCCTATGAGTAGCTACTTGAAAATCAATGATTGTATACCTGCTTGATTTTTTTCAAATTATCAAGTTTGGTCATCTAAACCTTATTAATTCTGAATTCTGAATTCTGAATTCTTACTTACAAATTAGCTTGATAGCCTTTGGTAACGCCTCAGCAAATCACTCTTGTATAAACCCAAAGACGTATGACAACTTCAATCATTCCATCTCTAGAGAATTTATACGATCTAAACTCGCAACACCAAGATCATCGCTCTGGGGACTGCACACTCCTGTGGCGACGGGGTAAACTGTTGGTAAAGCCGCTAGGACGAGCTAAACTACCATATTTGCCTTCGTTAAATAGTCAGCGATCGCTAGTAGAATGCTTAAAACATTCTCCTGTAAATTTGGTCAGCATAGATGCAAAACTGGGTGAAGATTTGCTACAGTTTTGGGCAGATGCATGTGAACAAGCTCATAAGCCAATATTCCTCTACATACCTGCTAGGAATAAACAGCTAAAACAAGGTAATCAAACCTTGAGATGGTTACAGCGAATAATTGATTCGATTGTTGCTTTTTTCTTGCTGTTATTACTCAGTCCAGTTATCCTGGGATTGATTATATTGATGCAAATTTTCTCCCCAGAGTCACTTTTTTGTCATGAATGGCATGTTGGAGAAAGAGGTAGACTTTTTCGAGCAATTCGATTTTCCACCACAACAAAGTACAACATCACATCGCTAGGACGCTGGATGCATAAATACAGCCTCCACAATCTACCACTTTTATTTAACGTATTGCGCGGTGACATGAGTTTAATCGGATCTCGTTCTTGGACTTTAGCAGATGCAATACAAATTGTTGAAGAAGAATACAGAATACAGAATACAGAATACAGAATTCAGAAATTTATCTGTACGGTAATTGATGGTTTTATCGTCAAAATTCAGAATTCATAAGAATTTGATATCCAAGTTGAATAATTTGAATAAAATGATTTACCAATTATTCTGAATTCTGACTCTGCAAATTTTAGATTTTGAATTTTGGATTTGTAATTCAATCTAAAATCCAAAATCTAAAATCCAAAATTCGATCTCCTTACGTGTCAAATTATTGTTAGAAAAATACATGCTTTTCAAAGTTCCCCAACAACTCCGCAAACTGCTAAAAGCTACCAGCTTCTGGCAGGAAAATTATTTGATATTGCGAGAATTTACACACTTTCGCAAGATTGCAACTTTAGCTTTAATATTCTCGATTCTCGCAGCAACATTTGAAGGTGTCAGTATTGGTTTCCTGCTGTCATTTTTGCAAAGCTTAACTAGTCCCAATGCTCAACCTGTTCAGACAGGAATAGGATGGTTTGATATTTGGATTTTGGGAGCTAATACATCGGCACTTAATCGTCTGTACCGTATATCTTCTTTGATTTTATTAAGTACTTGGTTACGTGCCACCTTTAATTACTTTTCCCAAGTCTACACGGAATTATCTCAACTACATCTTGGCGATCGCTTACGTAAACAAATTTTTGAACAATTACAAGCCTTATCGCTAAGTTACTTTTCTAAAACTCGTTCTGGTGAGTTAATTAACACAATTACCACAGAAATTGAAAGAATAAGACAAGGTTTCAGTGGCGGAGCATTTTTAGTTACTAGAGGGCTAACAACCGTTGTCTACTTAATATCAATGTTTTTGATATCATGGCAGCTAACTGTAATTTCAGCACTACTATTTACACTTTTAGGTGTAGGATTATCCAATTTAAATGCCAGAGTCAGAGAATCAAGTTTTGGCATGACAACTGCTAATGCTAATTTTACATCAACAGCCGTAGAATTTATTAATGGCATTCGCACTGTTCATTCCTGTGGTACTCAAGAATTTGAGCGCCAGCGTTACTACAAAGCTAGCGATAAGATAGTAAGTACTACAACTAAAGTTGTCTTCACTTGGACACTTGTCAAGCCAATTGCTGAAGGGGTAGCTACTACAGTCTTGGTGGGAATGATTATTTTGGCATTCACTAGCCTGGTTAGTAATGGAACACTACAAGTTGCTTCTTTACTAACATTTTTCTTTGTGCTATTTCGTTTTATCCCATTCGTTCAAGATATTAATGGGACAAGAGCATTTCTCAGCACTTTACATGGCTCAGCAGATAACATTAAAAACCTCTTAAAAAGTGATGATAAAAATTATTTTCAAAATGGAAATCTGAAGTTTAATACCTTAAAAAGCTCAATTAATTTAGTATGTGTAGATTTTGGCTACGACGATGAAAACCTAGTGCTACATAATATTACCCTAACTATTGAAAAGGGAAAAATGACGGCATTAGTCGGAGCCTCTGGAGCTGGTAAAACAACACTTGCTGATTTAATTCCCAGATTTTATAATGCTACAGAGGGAAATATTTACATCGATGAAATTGATGTCAGATTGTTTGAAATTAACTCTCTACGTCGCAAAATAGCTGTTGTTAGTCAAGATACTTTTATCTTCAATACCACTGTTTGGCAGAACATTGCTTATGGAACTCCAGAAGCTACGAATGATGAAATTCAAGAAGCTGCTAAATTAGCGAATGCACTAGAATTTATTTTAGAAATGCCCGAAGGTTTTAATACCCAATTAGGAGATAGGGGTGTTAGATTATCTGGAGGACAAAGACAGCGAATTGCTATTGCGCGGGCGCTACTAAGGAACCCAGAAATTTTGATTTTAGATGAAGCAACCAGCGCCTTAGATTCTCTATCAGAACGCTTGATTCAAGATTCATTAGAAAAGCTATCTATTGGGAGAACAGTAATTGCGATCGCTCACCGTCTTTCTACTATTGCAAAAGCAGATAAAGTCGTAGTACTCGAAGCAGGAAGGATAGTAGAACAGGGCAAATATCAAGAACTGCTCGGACGCCAAGGTAAGCTTTGGGAATATCACCAGATGCAATACCATAATTCGTAATTCGTAATAACGCTCCTACGTCGCTAACGCTGCGCTAACGTAATTCCTAATTCGTAATTTGGTAATTACGAATTCATTATCCTACCCAACTATTTACAATTTTAACGAGGAAAAATCAATGGTAAATCTAGGCTACCACACTGCTAAAATTCGGGGTAAATTTAATCGCTCTTTGTATAAAGCTGCCCTTTCTCAGATTGTCAGCATCCCGATTAAACAAACTCGGCAAGTTCCGATAAGTGTTTATGCCTTATCATGCGAACGCGATTTGCCAGAACAAGTAGCAAGTATTCGCTCATTCATCCGTCATGTAGGGATTCCAGATACATTTACAGTGGTTTCTGATGGCAGTTACACTGAGTCTAGTTGTAATTTACTCCGCCGCATCCATCCCTGCGTTCAGGTAGTACTTTTACAAAACTTTGTAAGAACCGATTTACCTCAATGTGTTCTTGACTATGCCCAACTCCATCCAATGGGCAAAAAGTTGTCGGCGTTAATGTCAATTCCTATTAATGGAACTACGATTTATACCGATTCAGATATTTTATTTTTTCCCGGTGGTATAGACTTAATCAATTTGAGTAACTCCGATAACAAATACTCTCTTTACTTACCTGATTGTTCTATGTCACTAGACGAAAGAATTATTTATGATGATTCTGAGAAGTCAAATCCAGTAAATGGCGGATTTATATTATTTAGACATGAATTTGACTGGACTTTTGCCATTGAACGTTTAGCAAATCTTCAAGAAACTCCTAGTTATTTTACTGAACAAACAATTGTACATTTGACAATGCACCATAATCATGGTGAGCCTTTATGCTCAAAAAAATATGTTCTCAATGTAGAAGATCAGTTCATCTATCCAGATAAATCTGCAAGCAACAACATTGCTCTTAGGCATTATGTAAGTGATGTCAGACACAAATTTTGGTTTAATGTTGGCATTTGAAGAAGAATTCAGAAGTCAGAATCCAGAACTCAGAATTATTCTATCTTATGGCTAATTACTCCTGAATTTTTATTCTAAACTGATTAATTTTAGCTGATGCTAAATTAATTAAAAACTAAAGTAAATAATAAGTGATATTTAATGCCTAAAATAATTAATCATACCAAGCAGTTGCACAAGGAAATTTTTGCAGAAAACCTGATTTACCAATGCTCAAATTTTGAAGTTGGTGAGGGCGGAGGTGTTGAAACTTATTTAGCTTCTCTATTTGAGCATCGTTCACCTGATATTAGCGATCGCGTGATTAAATCACTCAAGAATGTTGACCAAAGTCAGTTCAAATTATTGCACCTCCACAGTCCAGATTTACTATTGCAGCTTACAGGTGAATGTCCTACAATCTTCAGCGTTCATAATCATACATTGTATTGTCCTAGTGGTACAAAGTATTTAGCTGGAGAGCGGACAATCTGCGATCGCAACTTTTCTTACTTGGGATGTACGTGGGGTAAATTCGTAAATAAATGTGGTAGTCGTAGACCTTTAAAAGCTATCAGAGAAATTCAAGGTACTCAGGATTTTTTAGATATCTTAAAAAGGATAAAAGTTACCTTTATTGCTAATAGCGAATATGTACGTCAACAGTTAATTAAAAGCGGGATACCATCTGAACAAACTGTAACAGTACACTGTGGTATTTCTCTGCCGCAAACACCAACTGCACCCCTAAGTTTAGAAGTCCACCAAAATCAGAGAATTTTGTTTGCTGGTCGGATTGTTTCTGATAAAGGTCTGGAATGGTTGATTAAAACCTTAATACATACAGACCCGCAAATTCAACTTGATATTGCAGGTGATGGATGGGAACGACCACGGTTAGAAAAGCTAGCAAATACCCTGGGATTGAATCACCGAATTACTTGGCATGGTTGGTGCGATCGCCATAAAATAAATCAACTTTATCAACAGTGTTTTGCAGTCATTTTTCCCAGTGTTTGGCCTGAACCTGCCGGTCTTGTAACCTTAGAAGCTTATGCTCGTTATCGACCTGTAATTGGTAGTGCAGTCGGAGGAATTCCCGAACATTTACGAGATGGAGAAACAGGTATTCTTGTTCCCAGTAATGATATTAAGCAACTAGCCCAAGCAATTAATTATTTGTCTACAGATTATCAAAAAAGTAGAGACATGGGCAAACAAGGTCATGCTTTATTGATGAAAGAATTCACAATGAATTATCATGTAAACAATCTACAAACAATTTATGCAAAAACAATAGCTGAATTTGATTATTCAGGGAAAAAGTTATATAGAAACCCTCATTGAAGAAGAATTCAGAATTCAGAATTCAGAATTCAGGAGTCAGAATCCAGACGCTGCGCTATCCGCCAGTCATACAGAATACCCAACTGAATTCTGACGACTGACTCCTGAATTCTGTTCGATAAACTAAGAGAGAAAAATATGTCATTGCATCAAGAACCATTGGTCAGCGTTATTATCCCGACTTATAATCGACCAGATTATCTGAAGCAAGCGATCGCTAGCGCTGTTCAACAAACTTATCAAAATATTGAAATTATTGTTTCTGATAATTGCAGTTCAGAAAATCCCCAAGCTATTGTCGCATCTTTTGGTGATTCCCGCATTCGATTTTGGCGACACCAGCAAAACGTAGGTATGCTTGCTAATCAGCAACACGCCTTCAAAATGGCGCAAGGTAAATATGTTGCTAGCCTTCATGATGATGATATGTGGAATCAAGACTTTTTAGCCAAGCTTGTACCACCATTAGAAGAAAATCCTCAGTTAATTCTCGCTTTTTGCGACCAATATATCATAGATGCAAATGGCATAATTAATGATATTGGAACTGAAGAAAATACACGCGGTTATCAGCGGGACAAACTAACACCAGGAATTCATCAACCTTTCTCTAAAATTGGGTTAATAGATAAAAGTATACCCACTGCCGCATCTTGTGTAATTCGTAATCACTTTGTTGATTGGGATAGTATTCCCTCAGAAGTTGGTGGAATGTGGGATTTATATTTAACCTACCTCTGCTGTATATCTGGTTCTGGTGCTTACTACTATCCAGAAAGATTAACGCGATATCGTGCCCACGAACAAACTGATACCATGCTCAGTGGTAGTCGAGATGTACAGGCAAAAATTCGCAAAGCCAAAAGCGAAATGTTTTGTTATCAAGTCTTTATGGAAGACAGTCGTCTAGAAGAATTTAGGACGCACTTTCAAAAAAAATGGTTGGAAGCTAATACTACATTGGGAATTGGTTTACTGCGAAGCGAACAAATAGCCGCAGCACGTCCTTATTTTTGGCAGACGTTGAAAAAACAAAAATTTAATCTGCGAACTTTAGCTGCACTGACTCTCAGTTTTATTCCGCGAATTTTGACGAATAAGTTAATAGGAGTATCAAAATAATATAGCAACTAGATTTTAGTTGGCGAAGTTATTTTTTTAACGAACCACAGAAACACAGAGAACACAGAGAAAATACAAAGAAGATTATTTTCTTTCTTTGCGTCTTTGCGCCTTTGCGTGAGCTTTCCTAAGTATAGGTACTGCATGAAACTTTGCATTGTTACTCATAAAATCAAAAAAGGCGATGGTCAAGGCCGAGTCAACTACGAAGTTGCGAACGAAGCAATTCGTCGCGGACATCACCTGACATTATTAGCAAGTGAAATCGCCCCAGAACTAGAACACAACACTCAAGTTAATTGGATTAAAATTCCAGTCCAAGACTATCCCACCGAATTTCTACGTAATTTCATCTTTGCCCAAAAAAGTGCAAATTGGTTGCGTCAACATCGCTCAAACCTTGATTTAATCAAAATCAATGGCGCCATTAATATGGCTGCTGCTGATGTGAATGCTGTACATTTTGTCCATAGTTCATGGTTGCGATCGCCAGTTCATATTTCCCGCAACCGCCGAGACTTATATGGCTTATATCAGTGGCTATTTACCGCTTTTAATGCCCGTTGGGAAAAACAAGCTTTTCAAAGAGCTAAGGTTGTTGTAGCGGTATCCGAAAAGGTAGCCCAGGAATTAATTAACATTGGTGTACCTCGTTCTCGGATTCGCGTAATTGTGAATGGAGTAGACCTAGAAGAGTTTACCCCAGGTAAAAGCGTAGGCGTAGCCCGCCGTAGGCATCGCCAAAAATTAGGTTTACCAGAAAATGTCACCCTCGCACTGTTCGCCGGAGACATCCGCACACCTAGAAAAAACTTAGATACAATCCTCCACGCCTTAACTAAAGTTCCCGATTTACATTTGGTGGTGGTGGGTCACATTGAAGATAGTCCCTTCCCTCAGCTAGCAGCATCTTTGGGGTTAAACGATCGCGTGCATTTTGTCGGATTTCGCCGTGATATCCCCGAAATTATGCGATCGGTAGATTTATTTATTTTTCCTTCCCGATATGAAGCTTGTAGCCTGGTATTGTTAGAAGCACTTGCTTCAGGACTGCCAGTAATTACTGCCACAGCAACCGGTGGTGCAGAGTTAGTAACGCCAGAATGCGGCATCGTCTTACCCGACTCAGATGATATCGATGCATTGGCAATGGCGCTGATGTCCTTAGTGAGTGAACAACCGCTGATGCAACAAATGGGTCAAGCTGCTCGTTCTGTGGCAGAACAACACAGTTGGACTACTATGGCACAAACTTATGTGGATTTATTCGAGGAGTTAAGCAAGAATGCGGAACACCGTTCTCATACCAACTTATCGCCGTCCACAAGACCTCTCACGCTGCCTTTTGGCGCTACAGGAGCAAATCAAACCAGTTGATCAGGTGATAGTGGTTGTCCGCGATACGGATGCACAAACTTGGGAATTTCTAGCCCAATTCAAAGCAGACAAGCTGCCACTACAAACCGTGAAAGTCACACAACCGGGGGTAGTAGCAGCCCTGAATGCCGGACTTGCAGAGGTTGAGGGCGATATTGTTTCCATTACCGATGATGATGCTGCACCCCATCCCGATTGGTTAGAGCGTATCACCGCTTACTTTGCTTGTGATAGTCGCCTTGGCGGTTTGGGTGGGCGTGATTGGATACACCACGGGAGCAAATTAGAAGACGACTCCCGCCCAATAGTTGGTAGGTTACAGTGGTTTGGGCGCGTAATTGGCAACCATCATTTGGGAGTAGGAGAAGCCCGCGAAGTCGATGTTCTCAAAGGCGTAAACATGAGTTTTCGCAAAGAAGCTATTGGGCAATTGCGCTTTGACGAGCGGATGCGAGGTACTGGAGCGCAAGTACATTTTGAAATGGCATTTACTCTGGCATTAAAGCGAGCTGGTTGGAAGATAATTTACGATCCTCATGTTGCCGTAGAACACTATCCAGCACAACGTTTTGATGAAGATCAGCGAAACAATTTTAATGAAATTGCCTTGATTAATTTAGTTCATAATGAAACCTTAGTTTTATTAGAACATTTATCATTTATCCGCCAAATAGTATTTTTATTCTGGGCAATATTAGTTGGAACCTGCGATAGTTTTGGCTTCATCCAATGGCTGAGATTTTTACCTAGTCAAGGACAGTTAGCAAGTAAAAAGTTGTTAGCATCTTGGCGTGGACGTTGGCAAGGATATAAGGAATTTAGAATTCAGAATTCAGAATTCAGAATTCTGAATTAAAGAATATGTATCTAATTTTAAATTCCTTCCAGAAAACGCAGACGCGATTAATCGCGTCTGTAGTGAATTGGGTAAGAAACTATTTATTTCATTCTGAATTCTGAATTCTGACTCCTGAATTCTTTTGTACTTATAAATCCAAAATTGAATGATTTCTAAGCAGATACTTTACAATAGTTTTTCCCAAGAAAACTATTCTCCTGAGGAGCGATCGCCACAGGGGTGGATGGCGATCGCCGGCTTTATACTATTAACTGTAGTTTGCTATTTTGCTGGTGCTACTGCTGCATTGCGCCTAATTTTTCCGGTGACAGCTTTAGTAGTAGCCGTGTTTTTATACTTGCGCCATCCCATTCTCTACGTCGGCTTTACTTGGTGGATATGCTTTCTCACCCCCTTAGCTACCCGCTTAGTTGACTATCGCGTAGGCTGGGATCCTACCCGCCAGATGCTCATAGCACCATACTTGGTGGTGTTTGTGACCATTGCAACTTTTTTGCGCCGCTTTAAAAGCGCCTCTCGCCAAGGGGGTTTGCCGTTTGTTTTGGCTTTTATCGGAGTCTTCTACGGCTTTTTGATAGGTTTAATTTACAACGCACCAATCCCTGTAGCACGCGGTTTATTGGATTGGCTAGGCCCAATTATTTTTGCTTTTCACTTATTTATTAACTGGCGAGATTATCCCAGCTATCGCCAACATTTTCAGCGAACATTCCTCTGGTGTGTATTAATTTTAGGAGCTTATGGTGTATATCAATTTGTAGTAGCTCCTGAGTGGGATAGGTACTGGCTCATAGAATCAAAACTATTCATGAGTGCTGGAAATCCCGTACCTTTTGGAATGCGTGTTTGGAGTACATTACACTCAGTCGGTCCCTTTGGCTCCGTCATGCAAGCTGGGTTGCTATTGTTATTTACCAGTTCCGGAAGTTTAATTTTTCCTGCCTCAGCCGTTGGTTATTTATCTTTTTTATTAACACAAGCGCGTACAAATTGGGGCGGCTGGTTATTGGGAGTAATTATGATTGTGGGTTCAGTCAAAACCCGAATTCAAATGCGCCTAATAACCATAATTGTGGTGATGGCAATTTGTGTTGTGCCATTGACAACCATCGAACCAATTTCTCATGTTGTGTCAGAGCGTTTGCAAACTTTTTCTAATCTGGAAGAAGACAACAGTTTTAAAGATAGATCGCAAAGTTACGACAAAAACCTGAGTCTAGCTCTTTCTAATGCTTTAGGTAACGGATTAGGAAATATTTGGAAAGTCAACGAAAAAACCGGACAAATCGAAGTAGTAGTAATTGACAGCGGCATTTTAGATATGTTTTTTACCCTTGGTTGGTTTGGAGCTATATTTTATATGGGCGGATTAATTTTGTTAATTATTAATGTTAGCAAATATAGTGAAGGTCGTTTTGATAGTTTTATCAGTGCCGCCCGCGCCATTGGTATTAGCTCTGCTACACAATTAGTTATTGGTAGTGGCATGTTAAGCGTAGCAGGTATGATTCTTTGGGGATTTTTAGCTATGGCTATGGCAGGACATAAATATTATCTTCATCAAGAAAAGTAAACAGGAGTCAGGAGTCAGAATTCAGGAGTCAGAAGTCAGAAGTAGAGAAACACTTTTATTAAATAGACGGGTTAAAATTATGAAAGCAATTATTGTAATGCCACTAGCCGAACAACGAGGCGGCGGTGAAATGATGCTTTGGGATTTGATGCAGCAGGGACGTAATGCTGGTGTCGAGTGGCTAGTGATATTTTTAGAAAACGGCCCGATGGTAGAACAAGTAAAGTCCCTTGGTATCGACACACGAATTGTGGAAAGTGGACGTTTACGCCAAATTCACCGTTTTATTGCTGCTGTTTTCCGGATAGCTGCGATCGCCCGCGAGGAACATGCAGATATAATCGTTAATTGGATGTGGATTACACACATATCCGGAGGTTTGGCGGCGATGTTGGCGGGGTTACCTGCTGTGTGGTATCAGCTAGAAGTACCTAGCGATAAAACTTGGTTAGTACGGCTGGCTACTTTAATCCCAGCGCGGGCAATTATTACCCTCTCCCAAGATGGTAAGCAAGCACAAGCGCAGATTTGGCCGCACAGACCAACACCCTTGGTTTATCCTGGTGTAGCACTAGACCGATTTGAACCTGATGCTTTACCTTCTCCTGAAGAAGCACGGCGAAAGTTGGGCTTACCTTTGCACGGGCCATTGATTGGAATTGTCGGACGATTGCAACGATGGAAGGGAATGCATGTATTGGTACGGGCAATGCCCAAAATTTTACAGCAGTATCCCGATGCCCATTGTGTTGTGGTTGGCGGTAAGCACGATTTGGAACCGGATTATGAGGACTTTTTAAAAGCAGAAATCGCCACTTTAGGCTTGAAAGAACAAGTAATTATGGCTGGGTTACAGCGCAATATTCCAGAGTGGGTGCAGGCGATGGATGTATTTGTCCATGCATCTGATAAAGAACCATTTGGTATTGTGATTATTGAAGCGATGGCGTTGGGAAAACCTGTGATTGCTGGCGATGCAGGTGGACCAACGGAGATTATTACAGATGGCATCAATGGACTATTAACACCTTACGGCAATGCGGATAAATTAGCGATCGCAATTCTCCGCTATCTTGACGAGCAAGAATTTGCCCGAAGTGCTGGAATCGCTGCACGACAACGCGCCCTCGATTTCTCAACCCACAGTTATGCTCAAAATTTTATCAACGCCCTTCGTTCTGTAATACCAAGCGTTTCCTAGATAGAAAACTCAAATTGTATTGATATGATATATTATCCCCGACTTTTTTGATAAGTTGGGGATTTAGATTTTCATAAATCAAATTATACTGATAATACAAGCTATGAAATATCAGGCGATCGCAGTAGCCTAAATTGTATCTGGGTCGATATTTAACTCCCGCAACTTTGCTGCCAAACGTTGTGCCTTTTGTTCTACCTCTTCTAATCTTTGTTCTGTCTGTTCTGCTGTTTCTTCAGGTGTTGGTACTAGTTGTTTATCTGGTGTAAAAAACCGCAATAATCCCTCATTAATCCCTAAATATAAACCTAACTGTTGACTCCACAAATGTCCTTCTGCGTTTAATTGCAGAGGTTGATATTTTCCATCTACTAAATGAAATCCTGCAAATTCTAATGTGTATGGGTCAAACCAAAAATAATCATGAGTGCGGAAAGTATCTTGATAAATTTCTTTTTACGTTTTTTAGGTTAATCTACTTAGTAAACCAATAGTAACACCAGCTACCATCCCATCGGCTAGAGTGAGATAAAGCAAAGTACACTAAAAATTTATTTTTATAACTGAAAAATTTATTTTATTTCTTTATTAAGTAACTATCACTATTTAATATGTATAATCTATTATTCATTGTTAACGATCGCATGTATAATCTATCATTGAGTCTGATTTATTATTCACCTCTATTACTGATTTATCGGTTGGCATTTTGTCAAGAGAGCATCTATTTTTAAGACATAGCAAATCACTCACCTAGTAGTCATTTATTCAGGAAATTTCAGAACTTTGATAGGCATACTCTGTCCTAGACATTGCCTGAGCTTTTGCTACACAAAGTATGAGGCATTATATGAATAGTTGGCACTTTTACGGCACTATCCAATGTCTAAACAATTATTAATTTCCTTTCAGGAAGCATACAGCAATCTCGAACTGTTTCCGTTAATGGAACGGAACGAAATGGAAAGATTTAGAGTCGAATATGGTGATGATTTGATTGCAGACCTCAATCAATTAGTTGAAGACAGTCCCAATAAAGATGGTAAAATTGTCTTTACAGGACATCGTGGCTGTGGTAAGTCAACTTTGTTAGCTGAATTTAGCAGGCAAATTCAAAATAAGTACTTTGTAGTTCTATTTTCTATTGCTGACAAAATTGAAATGTCGGCAGTTAACCATATTAATATTCTGTTTGCCATTGCAGTTAATTTAATGGCAGAGGCAGAAGCACGACGAGTTGATATTCCTCAAAGTACTAAAGAAGCCCTTTATAAATGGTTTGCTACCCGCACTCGCACTGAAGAATTAAATTTGCAGCTAGAGGCTGAGATTGGTTTTGATTTGCTCAAGTTGATTAGCTCTAAATTAAAAGCTGATGCTAGCGTCCGCGATGAAATTAAACAAGAGTTTGAACGCAAAATATCAGATTTAGTCGCTAGAATTAACGAAATTGCTGCTTTGATTCAAGCCGCTACTAAACAAGATGTTTTAGTCATTATTGATGATTTAGATAAACTCGACTTAGGCAGGGTTAACGAAATTTACAAAGATAATATTAAAGCTCTTTGTCAACCGAATTTCCGGATTATCTACACCATTCCCATCGCAGTTCTTCGAGAAACATTTATCAGCACAATAATTGCTACAGAAACTAACGACCAAATTGTAGCAATGCCTGTCCTCAAGATTTTTGATAAAGGTAAAAATCGTTTTGCTAATGCTCAACCGCGTCCCGAAGCAACAAAGATTCTCGGTGAAGTTTTACGCAAGCGAATTACCAATGAATTAATAGCACCAGAAACCGCTGACAAAATTGTTATTTACAGTGGTGGCGTATTGCGAGAATTAATTCGCATTTCTAAAGAGTGTTGCCGTATTTGTTTGCGGACGATTCGACGAAATTCCAACGCCCAAGTTATCATTAACGATCAAATTCTCGCCCAAGCAATCAATAAAATTCGCAATGATTTTTCCATACGTTTAGGAAAAGTTGATATAGATATTTTGCAAAGTGTTTACGAACAATTTATGCCCCACGATCCAAAACAAGCTGAGTTTTTGGATTTACTACATGGTTTATATGTCTTAGAATATCGCACCGAAGAAACATGGTACGATGTTCATCCAATTATTATCGAAAGTTTAAAAAGACAGGGAGCCATCAATGTTCAATGAAGAATTATTAGATGATGAAGGAGAAAATCAAGATGCATATGATGATTTAATTGTTTCTATTGAAGCTCAAACTCAGGGATTAAATTTACTGATTGCTGTTTGCGACGATCCTAACTTTCGGGATGAGATTATTGCTCGATATGAAACTGAACTTCAACCTAATTTTCGTGCATATCGAGTGATTTTAGCACGTCATGAACCGAGTTTGAAAGCTGCTCTCAATCAACTAGTAGAGCAAGAAGAATATCTGCGTCTGCGTCAGCCAGCAGTAATTACTGTAACGGGTGCTGAACAACTTTATTTTCTCAGATTAGGAAAAGAGCAATCAGAACAGGAAAAATTTTTTGGTTACTTACAGTGGACAAGGGAAGGATTGCGCGATTTTCCTTTTGCAATTGTGCTTTGGGTAACTAATCAAATTTTAATCAATTTGATGAAAAAAGCTCCTGATTTTTGGAGTTGGCGTAACGGTGTATTTCGGTTCGCATCTAAAAAAACCAATGCTATTGCTGGTAAAGAATTAGAACTTATACGCTTTGTTTTTCGAGACACCGAATTAGCCAGCACAGATACTAATGAAAATAATACTTTTTTCTTGCCTATCCAAGATTTACAAAAGCTGATTGAAAACATCGAACAAGAACGAGGAACTAAAGACCCCACCTTGGCTACTTTATACTCAAGATTGGGCGATATTTACCGCAGCAGATTAGAACGGGGTGAGTCTCAGAATTATCAAGAAGAACAAGAATTAGCAATCAAGTATTGGCGTCAAGCCATTGAATTGCAAAATGAATTAGGTTTGCAAATAGATTTAGCTACTAATTTCAACAACTTAGCAGGATTATATCGTGCAACAGGACGCTACAGTGAAGCTGAACCACTGTATCAACAAGCTTTGCAATTAAGGAAACGCTTGTTGGGAGAAAATCATCCTGCTTACGCTACTAGTCTGAATAATTTGGCAGGAATTTACAAATCTACGGGACAATATGGCAAAGCAGAACTTCTCTATCAACAAGCTTTGGAATTGAGGAAACGCTTATTGGGAGAAAATCATGCTGATGTTGTCGCTAGCCTGAATAATTTGGCATTATTATATGATGAACAAGGACGTTATGATGAGGCAGAACCTTTGTATCTGCAATCATTGGAAATCGCTACAAGTTTGCTGGGCGAAAATCATCCTTCTTTTGCTTTGATATTGAATAATTTAGCGCTACTTTATTATCATCAAGGACGCTACAGTGAAGCTGAACCTTTGTCGCAACAAGCAATAGAATTAGATAAGCAATTTTTGGGTGAAGAAAATCCTGATGTGGCGACAGATTTGCACAATTTAGGTTTGGTATATCGCGCTCAAGGACGCTACAATGAGGCGGAATCTTTGTTTTTGCAATCTTTGGAAGTGAAGCAGCGTGTTTTACAAAAGGCGCATCCGCTGTTAGCTGATACTATCTATGCTTTGGGTTATTTGTATAGGGAACAAGGACGCTACGATGAGGCGGAAGTTTTATGTATAAAAGCCTTGGAACTTGATAAGCTGTTATTGGGAGAAAATCATCCTAATGTTGCCGAAAGTCTGAATAATTTAGCGGAAATTTATCGGGCAACGGGGCGTTATAGTGAAGCAGAATCTTTTTATTTGGAAGCTTTAGGAATTTGTGAGCGAGTTTTGGGTGTGAATCATGTTCGGTGTGTGGCGATGCGGGAGAATTTAGAAAAGGTTGGGGTGGAAATGGGGGGGAGTTAATGGAATCTCACGCACGAGGCAAGAGAGGGGCAAAGGTAGCACTTTTAGATCCCCCCATAGCTTTAGCAATTCACCTTCACGATTCATACACCTCACTGCGATGGGCGATCGCCATGTCCATTGTAAGGCAACCAATCATAGGAGAGACGTTGCAATGCAACGTCTCTACATCTGGGTTATTGCATGAGAATTTGACGGATTAAAATGCTCATAACCTCATCTGAGTTATCGGTTGGTTGCAGTGGACTCCAGTCGCCAGTACTGGCGTAGCCAATTACCTGTAAATAGTGGATTGTGCTGGTAACGGCTTTGGGAGAACCAATGAGTAGATGCTTTATCCGTTCTCTCTTGGGAAATGAGCGTTCAGGCGATTGATTACCGATGGATGGACTGGAATCGTCGCCACGCAGATACTGTTCTAATTTTGACTGGGCGGAATTTTTGAATTGTGCCATTATTGTATTCATACTCCGACTTTGGGGTTTAGATAAGGGCGATCGCACACTTCTTTGCGGGATGAAGCGATCGCCTTTATCGATCTTGGGGTTTAGATAATGTTAAGCTGGCTCAAAAGTTTTTATGGGCAGCTTTTGCACTTGAATTTCTTCGCCAAATTTCTTTATCTCGCCATCGCAGTGATATTTTTCGTAATTTAATAGGTAAATTGAGACTGTCGTTGTTTCGTTTGGATTGGAAAAACGGAATTCAGCTAATCTTTCTCGCTCTACTGGGTTTATTGATTATTATAGCGATCGCTGTTGTGGCATTGCAGAAAGGAAATGAATTATTGCAGCAAGGAGGTGAGCACCTATGGATGTTCCCGATCTAAATAATTGGGCGGCTAATAATCTTGGTGTTCCTGGTTGTTTATCTAGATAGGAACAAAGCTTTGTTATTCTGACAGCGAATTCAAATGCTCTATCAGGAATTGGGATGTGATTACTCATACTAAAAAGTATACCAAAACTCAATCATAGCGATTTCCGGTTAAGTGAGGTACACAAGCTTTTGTTTTTAAAGGCAGAGAGTAGCAGAGTTAAGCGCAGAGTGAAGCAGAGGTTAGATAAGCGAAGTACTCAGTACCTCAGCAGATTAGGAAATGCTATATTATTTCAGACTTGTGTATACACGGTAGCCTTACGCAAGTAATTTCTCCAAATCAAACCGGATTTCTATCTATATATATGAATGAGTGGTACAAAGAAGACCTGGCTTTTATTCATGATTAGGACTTACGCAACTGGCATATTATTTTAAGTTTGTAGTGAGGACTTTAGTCCTCAAAATAAGGGCTAAAGCCCTTACTACGAGCAAAAAAATTTTGTTTTTTGTGACACTTGCGTAAGTCCTGATGATGTCGGTTTCCGTGACTATGCTCTCAAGTCTGCACCTGGCATACTAAAGATTCTGGCTGAAAATAAAATATATGATGGACTAGTACCGCAGGGCGGAAGTCAAAAGTCAAAAGTCAAAAGTCAAAACGAAGACAGCATAGGTTTTTCGGAGATTTAGAATGGTTGGTTTATTTCCGCCGTGCTGTACTAGTGGTTGATTTGGGTTGCGGTAGCGGCTTATGGGCGCAAGAACTTATCAAAGCTAATTATGATGTTTTGGGAGTGGATATTTCGGAGTCGATGATTAATATTGCCCGAAGTAGAGTCCCAAATGCTGAGTTTCGCATCGAATCGCTATTTAAAATTGAGGACGGAACAATGACACAAGCTAAATCCCAAACCTTTGCCATTAATATTCCATTTACACTCACACTGACAGTCACCCACGAACAGTTTATTGAATTGGCACTAGCTAACAGAGATTTACAATTAGAACGAACTGCTACAGGAGAGTTGATTGTTATGCCACCGACGGGTAGTGATACAGGAAACAGAAATTTAGATATAGAAGGACAAATTTGGTTGTGGAACCGTCAAACTAAATTGGGTAAAACATTTAATTCTTCTACTGGTTTTCATCTTCCTAATGGTGGCGATCGCTCTCCCGATGCCGCATGGATACGTCAAGACAGATGGGATGCCCTCAGTTTAGAACAGCAGGAAACTTTTGCTCCAATATGTCCCGACTTCGTAGTGGAATTACGGTCTAAAAATGATTCTATAGAAAAATTACGCGCCAAGATGAGGGAATATATAGATAATGGCGCTCGTTTAGGTTGGTTAATTGACCGGAAAAATAAACAAGTAGAAATTTATCGTCAAAATCAAGATGTGGAAGTGTTGAACAATCCTGTCAGTTTGTCCGGGAAAGATGTTTTACCTGGATTTGTATTGGATTTAACTGAAGTGTGGAATTAATAAATCCCTAATAATTCAATACAGTTCAGATAAGACCAAAACACTTGTAGAGACGGCGATTTATCGCGTCTCCCCGTCCCCGCGTCTTCCCGTCCCCGCGTCCTTGCGTCAATCTTTACGACAAACTTAATATTATTTATTCGGTTGAGCAACCCGCGCTTCAATGTCTTCCAAAGTTCGTAACAATAAACGCCTCGCTTGCAATTGCCAACCCCATTTCTGAATTCTGTAAGCTGATACAGTCCCAGCTACGGCGGCTAACAAGCCTATGGGTTGATTTAAAGAAATTCCCAGCAACAAACCTAAGCCAGCAATTCCCCAAAATGGTAAGGCTACGGTTTGTCTTTGTTCTTCGACAATTTGAGTAATTATATTAGATTTATTTGTAGCTAATAATGCTTCTTTAACTTGCCGCTGTTCGGCTGCTGATACTGATAAACCTATTTTCCGGCGTAGTTTTTCCATTTTGCGAGCATCAGTACTGTACTCAGTTAGCTCATCTTCTGCCATGAGCAGCAGTCTTTCTAATTGCGCCATTGTGGATTGTATCTAGTATTACGATACAGCTATTATCTCGAATAATTGTTATTTTTGGACTATAGCGATTCTCATTTGAATCAGGTGCATGGGTAGGGTAGCACAGCTGTGCTACCCTACGAGGATCTATTTTTTTCTGTACCTCACTCATGCGGGAACCGCTATATAGCTGGGCATTTAATTGCACAATCCAAAATCATGCCACTCTGACTTTTGACTTTTGACTTTTGACTTTTGACTTCCCCAAAGGGGCTGACTGGCTGCAAAATTTACAATTAAATATGGGAAAAATACTACTAGTCGAAAAAGCCGCCATAGATGAGAAATATACCGCTAATAGCCAAAGTCCTCTCAAGAGGAGTAGACCCTGTTGGTGTTATGTTTCTTAATAAACTTGAGTGGGATCAAACTAAAAGCCTGTAAAATTTATTTTTGGCGGTAAATTAGATAGTAATAATTAGGGACTTTTAACAGATAAAATTAAGAGGTAATACATATGGCTATAGTATCTACAAGCACTTTATCTCCATCTGACAAAGAGCGATCGCTCATTCTCTGGTTTGATGAAGTTGGTATTCATGATATTCCCTTAGTCGGTGGGAAAAATGCATCACTAGGTGAAATGATTCAACAATTAACGCCCAAAGGCATTAATGTGCCTACGGGATTTGCGACCACTGCTTATGCTTATCGTTATTTCATCGAATCAGCGGGGTTAGAAGCAAAGCTACGCAAATTATTTGCTGACTTGGATGTTGAAGATGTGAAAAATTTACGAGAACGGGGGAAAAAAGCGCGATCGCTCTTAATCCACACCCCATTTCCTGTAGAATTGCGAAAGGCGATCGCCGCAGCTTATCAAAGTCTTTGCGAAAAATACAATGCAGAGACAGATGTTGCAGTCCGTTCTAGCGCCACCGCCGAAGACCTCCCGGATGCGAGTTTTGCCGGACAGCAAGAAACTTACCTGAATGTTGTCGGTGCCGAAGGAGTTTTAGCAGCTTGTCATAAATGCTTTGCTTCCATATTTACCGACCGCGCCATTTCTTATCGTCATACCAAGGGATTCGATCACTTTAGCATTGCCCTTGCCGTTGGCGTACAAAAAATGGTGCGTTCTGACTTAGCAACCTCTGGGGTGATGTTCTCCATTGACACAGAAACCGGCTTTAAAGATGCAGCGCTAATTACAGCCGCCTACGGTTTAGGAGAAAATGTTGTTCAAGGGTCAGTAAATCCAGATGAATATTATGTTTTTAAACCAACTTTAAAAGCAGGTTTTCGCCCAATCATAGATAAAAAATTGGGCAGTAAAGAACTGAAAATGATTTATGATGACGGCTCAAAATTTACCAAAAATGTCTCTGTTCCTTTCAGAGAAAGAGGCAAATTTGCCCTCAGTGATGCAGAGATTTTACAATTAGCAAGTTGGGCATGTTTAATTGAAGATCACTATTCCCAAATCCACGATATTTACACCCCAATGGATATCGAGTGGGCAAAAGATGGAATTACCAACCAACTTTTTATCGTCCAAGCACGTCCCGAAACTGTGCAATCTCAAAAAACCGGAAATGTTCTACGGACTTATCGTTTTCTTAGAAGAGATGAAGAAAACAAACTAATAAATTCTCCCTCATCCCCCTCATCCCCCCACTCCCTCATCACCGGACGCGCCATTGGGGAAGCAATTAGTCAAGGGAAAGTACGTTTAATTTTAGATGTTCAAAAACTCGAACAGTTTCAACCAGGGGAAGTTTTGGTAACAGAAAGAACTGACCCGGATTGGGAACCAATTATGAAACGTGCTAGTGCAATTGTGACTAATTCTGGTGGGAGGACATGCCATGCCGCAATCATTGCGCGAGAATTGGGTGTACCTGCGATCGTCGGATGTGGCAATGCTACAGATATTTTGAAAACTGGTCAAGAAGTCACAATTTCTTGTGCCGAAGGCGAAGAAGGAAAAGTTTACCCAGGTTTATTACCTTTTGAAGTTGAAGAAGTCCCTCTAGAAAACTTACCCCGTACCCGCACGCAAATTTTAATGAATGTGGGTAATCCCCAAGAAGCATTGAGTTTATCAGGAATTCCCAACGATGGAGTCGGTTTAGCACGGACAGAATTTATTATTGCTAACCAAATCCAAGTTCATCCAATGGCATTGATTAATTATGATTTATTAAAAGATGAATTTGTCAAAGCTAAAGTTGCTAATCTCACCACACTTTATGACGATAAACCTCAATATTTTGTGGATAAATTAGCCCAAGGTATCGGCAGAATTGCCGCAGCATTTTATCCGAAACCAGTGATTGTGCGAACGTCAGATTTTAAGAGTAATGAATATGCAAATTTGTTAGGTGGTCAACAATTTGAACCCGATGAAGAAAACCCCATGCTCGGTTGGCGGGGGGCGGCGCGTTACTATGATGAAGGTTACAGAGAAGCTTTCGCCTTAGAATGTCAAGCCCTGAAGCGGGTACGGGAAGAAATGGGTTTGACGAATGTTATCCCAATGATTCCTTTTTGCCGCACTCCCGATGAAGGGCGGTTAGTGTTAGCAGAAATGGCAAAAAATGGTTTAAAGCAAGGTGTTAATGACTTGCAAGTTTATGTGATGTGTGAATTGCCTAGCAATGTAATTATGGCCGAAGAATTTGCTGAGGTGTTTGATGGCTTCTCCATTGGTTCCAATGACCTAACTCAGTTGACATTGGGGTTAGATAGAGATTCAGCCTTGGTGGCGCGGTTGTTTGATGAACGGAGTGAAGGTGTGAAGCGAATGGTGAAAATGGCCATAGAAACCGCGAAAAAATGCGGCCGCAAAATCGGCATTTGTGGACAAGCACCCAGCGATTACCCAGAATTTGCCCAGTTTTTAGTTGAACAGGGAATTGATTCTATTAGTTTAAATCCAGATTCAGTGTTAAAAACAATGTTGGAAGTGGCAAAAGTTGAGGGTACTGATACTAATTCGTAATTCGTAATTCGTAATTCGTAATTTATAATTTGAGTAATGTATGCCAGTTAGAGACCGCTATCACGCGAATGTCAAAAATGCCCTGATTAAAGATGGCTGGACAATTACCGACGATCCTTTTCATCTCAAGTGGGGAAAAAGGGATATGTATGTTGATTTGGGTGCAGAGAAATTGATTGCTGCTGAAAAAGAAGGACAGCGGATAGCCGTTGAAATTAAAACATTTCGCAGTGTATCAGACATGACCGATCTCGAACACGCACTGGGACACTATCTTGCATACCGTTCTGTGATGATTAGAACCAATCCCGAACGTGTCCTTTATCTCGCCGTTCGTGATGAAGTATACGCTGATATCTTTGATGAACCAATTGCTAAACTTTTGGTAGAAGATTACAAAGTTAATGTAGTTGTATTTCAGCTAGAGGAAGAGGTTATTTTCAGATGGATACCTTGGAGCAATACAGGCACTTAATTCGGAATATTCTGATTGAACATACAAAAATCCCGTTCAGTACTGGCAAGATTCAATTTGAAACAGTTTTTGACAGCGAACAAGACCGCTATCTCTTAATGATTTTGGGAAGAGAACCAGCCTATGATTTGTCTCCTACTGTGACTCGCCGCGTTCATGGCTGTATGATTCACGTTGATATTATTGATGGTAAAATTTGGATTCAACGTGATGGTACTGAAGAGGGAATTGCCACAGAATTTGTCAGGGCAGGTATACCAAAGGATCGGATTGTGTTAGGATTCCGGTCTGAGGAACTCAGGAAAGATTCAGAATTTGCTGTTGCATAACTAATTCAATGAGCAGCAATAATATAGTATTCTGCTTGTGTAATTGTCTCTATTGCTTTTGACTTATCAAGCATAATTATCCTAATATCTTGCACAATAGCAACTTTGTTTAGTCAAAGGTAAGATGACAAACCTGTTAGAAACCGATCGCTTAATAATTCGTAGTTGGATACCCGAACGCGATGCCGAACAAGCGTTTGCTATTTATAGTGACCCCGAAGTCACCTATTTTCTTGGTAATGGTTCTCGTGTGACGAGCATTGAGTCACAGCGTCAGCGTTTGGTGGAAAACATCGAGCGATCGCAACGACGCAATAATGGTGCCGGATCTTGGCCAATTGTCGAAAAGGAAACCACAACAATTGTCGGAACTATCCTTCTCAAACAATTGCCCGACAAAGACGGCTTACCCACTCAAGATTATGAAGTAGGCTGGCACTTGCGGCGAGCATCTTGGGGTAAAGGATATGCAACCGAAGCAGCACGAGGTATCCTCAGCTACGGATTTAATGTGTTGAATTTGCCAGTAATTTATGCAGTAGTAAACCCAGAAAATCATGCCTCAATCCGCGTTACCCAAAGACTGGGTATGAAGCCAGTAGGTAGCACAAAAAAATATTACGGTATTGAACTGCTGCTGTTTGAACAAAATGCATCTGAAGGTAGGGAGTAGGGAGTGGGGAGTGGGGAGTGGGGGGATGGGGGGATGGGGAGAAAAACCAATAACAAATGACCAATAACAAATGACAAATGACCAATGACAAATGACCAATGACAAATGACAAATGACTAAAAAATGGTTCCGAATTGGAATAGCGGGTGTATTTCTGATGTCACTTGCCTTACGGTTTTGGGGACTGGAGCGATTCAACACCCTGGTATTTGATGAAGTTTATTTTGCCAAATTTGGTAATAATTATCTTACGCATACGCCATTTTTTAATGCTCATCCGCCGCTGAGTCAATATATGATTGGTATCGGCATTTGGATTGGCAGTCACATTCCTTTTTGGCATGATACCGTAAATGGGCTGACGGGTTCATTGCGATCGCCTTGGACTTATCGGTGGTTCAATGCCCTGACTGGCTCATTTATTCCTGTAGTTGTAGCTGCGATCGCTTATCAATTAAGTTATCGTCGTAGCTTTGCTTTACTTGCAGGTTTTTTCACTGCTTGCGATGGCATATTTCTCGTTGAATCTCGCTATGCCTTAAGCAATATTTATATTATCATATTTGGCCTATTAGGGCAGTGGTTTTTATTACTAGCATTGGATAACCAAAATCAACGCCGTTCATTTTGGTTAGTGATTGCTGGCATTAATTTTGGTGCGTCAGTCGGTACTAAATGGAATGGTTTATGGTTTCTTTTTGGCGCTTATCTGATTTGGATAACAGCATGGTTAATTCAAGGAATTCATTCTTTTTCTAAGTCCAAACTTCTTTCTATATCCCCATCATTGAGAGAAGCAGAGGTGCAGGGAAGCAGAGGTCTAGGGTACATCAACAGGGAAGCAGAGGAGCAGGGAGGTAGAGAGTCAGGAGTTAGTACTTATTCTCCCTCATCCCCCTCACCTCCCTCACCTCAAACGCCATTACAAAACCTAACTCAACTTAACGTTTTCCAGATGTTCTTTTATCTAGGAATAATTCCAGCTTTTATCTATAGTATTATCTGGATTCCTCACCTGCAATTAGATAAAAGATATGGATTTATCGCAGTACATCAGGAAATTTTGAAGTTTCATTTGCATTTGGGTGGTAATACTTCTGACGTGCATCCTTATTGTGCTGCTTGGAACAAATGGCCTTTGATGATTCGACCAATGGCATATTATTATCAAACGGCTGGAAGTATCAACGAACCCCTACCTGTTATGGGGCCACCTTTGCCTTCTGGTGCGGTACAAGTCATTTATGATGTCCATGCAATGGGCAATCCGTTTTTGTGGTGGTTTGGTATGGCTGCCATGTTATTTTTAATGGGAATGCTGGTGTCACAAGTCATGATTCCTTGGGTAAAGGAAAAGCGTTTTTCTGTGCCTGCAACTCTTAGCGTTGATACTTGGATTGCCTTGTACTTAGTTATAAATTATGCCGCTAACTTATTACCTTGGGTAAAGGTGACGAGGTGCGTTTTTATTTACCATTATATGTGTGCAGTGGTATTTGTATTTTTAGCGATCGCTTGGTTTGTCGATCAGTGTCTTCGCAGCTATTATCAACAACTCCGGGCGGTAGGCGTCAGCATCAGTTTTATCATCTTAATTGCTTTTATTTTCTGGATGCCCGTTTATTTAGGTTTACCCCTCTTCCCCGACGCTTATAAACTGCGGATGTGGTTCAATTCTTGGATTTAACGCATCACCCCACCCTAACCCTCCCCTTGTAAAGGGGAGGGAACAAGACTCTCTTATTTCCCCCCTTTCTGAGGGGGAGGGAACAAGACTCTCTTATTTCCCCCCTTTCTGAGGGGGAGGGAACAAGACTCTCTTATTTCCCCCCTTTCTAAGGGGGGATTAAGGGGGGTAAAGCGATGAGTGTTTTTAATGCGTGAATTTTGAACTTAAAGCGTTCGCCCTTGGCGTCTCGAAGAGAAGCGACGTGAATCCCCGAACGCGAGTCTTGCTCCAGAAGGGGCTGACGTGCCTTACTCTAGACAGGCAAGATCCCTGTGGAGAGTTTCTCACTGGGAGTATAACTATTAGGTAAGTTAAAATATCGCTGCATGTAACTGTCCGTCGCCACTTGGACTTATCTTTGTGGGTGACTTCCTCCTCAGTTGCCATTACACTCAATTATTCGATCATGCAATCACCCATTACAGTTGGTACTGTCTTGCAAAACCGTTATCGCATAATTCAAATTCTCGGACAAGGGGGATTTGGTAGAACCTATCTGGCAGAAGATCAGAGGCGGTTTAACGAACTTTGCGCGATCAAGGAATTGATTTCAACAGCAACGGACGCTTTGGCTTGGGAGAAGGCACAGGAGCTTTTTCACCGAGAAGCTGCTATTCTATATCAAATCGAACACCCACAAGTGCCGAAATTCCGGGAAAGATTTGAGCAAGACCAACGCTTGTTTTTGGTGGAGGATTATGTTGCAGGTCAAACTTACCGAACTCTGCTGACTCAAAGACAAGCCGGGGGTCAAACTTTTACAGAAACAGAAGTATTGGGGTTAATTCAGTCTTTGTTGCCTGTTTTAGAGCATATTCACAGCCGAGGGATTATTCACCGGAATATCTCGCCAGAAAATATTATTCTGCGAGATAGCGATGGTAAGCCTGTGTTAATTGACTTTGGAGTGGTAAAAGAACTCGCAACACGTTTGCGATCGCCAGATAGTCCAATGCCTGTAACTACTGTGGGAAAATTAGGCTACTCTCCGAGTGAACAAGTGCAAACAGGAGGAGCGTATCCTAGTAGTGATTTGTATGCATTAGCGGTGAGTGCAATTGTTTTGCTGACTGGTAAGGAACCAAGAGATCTATTCGATCGAAACCAATTAACTTGGAATTGGCAGCAGTGGGTGAAAGTGAATCCACAATTTGCCCAAGTTTTGCATCGAATGTTAAGTCATATTCCCAGCGATCGCTACCAAACTGCTGCTGACGTATCCCAAGCATTACAATTTTTGCAGCAACCTAGTGCGCCTACCTCTAATGTTTCCAACTTGCAGACAATGGCTGTTGGCCGTCGCCCTGACTTGGTATCGCCAGCAGCTCCGCCGAAAAAACCCGATCCGGTGATTCCACCAGATCAAGCTAGCTCAATTTTGGATAATCCGTTAGCGATCGCCGCAATTGCGATCGCTGTAGTTATCTTAGCAGGATTTGGTTCTTGGGCACTGGTAAGTTCGATTCGCAGTCAGTCAAAAGCACCACCAGACGAGACGCTTCCCCAAAATTTTCCTTCACCAGTGATTTCTGGGGGTACTACATTCACACCCACACCTACACCTACACCTACACCCACACCTACTCAAGAGCAACCTGTTATATCTACTAAACCTTTGAATCTGGGAGCATTTAACGCTACCGCAGTGGAAGGTACTCTCAAAGCAAATCAAATTATCCGCTATACTTTTGTTGGCGAGCAAGGAGTCAAGTTAAGTACGTTTATTGAGCCAGGAAGCAGTGTTTTACTAACAGTTTTAAATCCCAATCAACAACCAATTGATAATAATGCTCAGGGAGTTACATCTTATGAAGGTACATTGTTAGTTACTGGAGTATACACTATTGAATTAACTCTGCTTTCAGGAGTTGACGAAAGCAATTACAATCTCAATGCTGGATTAGAAAAACTCATCCAACCGACACCCATAGAAATACCCACACCAACCCCAACGCCAACTCCAACCGAGACACCTTTGCCAACTCCAACCGAAACATTTACACCAATTCCGACTCCAATTCCGACTCCAATTCCGACTCCAGAAACAGAAAACAATAATCCGCCTATTGATAGCACACCCACACCAATTCCCGATCCAACAATTTCGCCTTAAATTTAGCTGTTTATCTTTTAAATAAATGAATGTAATTGTCGAAATCGTCCTAAATTGAAGAAGAATGCAGAATTCAGAATTCAGAATCAAGACGCGACTCGAAAATACTCGTTACCGCTACGCTATCCGCCAGTCTTAGAGGATGTTTGAAAAGTCATGATTGATGTATAAAATTTTTTTACCCCACCCTAACCCTCCCCTTATAAAGGGGAGGGAACTGGATTTTATTGTTTCCCCCCTTTATAAGGGGGGATTAAGGGGGGTAATAATTCGATTAAAATCACAACATACTACTTTTCAAACAACCTCTTACAGAATTCATTCTGAATTCTGACTCCTGACTCCTGAATTCTGTTCGATGAATTAATTAGTTATTAGTGGTTTTTTGTCATCACTAATAACTAATAATCAACAAACAAGCCAATATTAAGTAAAGTTTGGCGATGAAAATCAATAAAAAGTACTGTATATTTAGGATGCGTCCGGTTAATTTATTAAATAACTAGTATTATACAAATTGTTGAACCCACTACTGATTACTGGAACTGATACGGAGGCTGGTAAAACTGTTTTAACCACAGCCTTAGCAGCTTATTGGCAAAAATATTACCCGCAGCGTAGCTGGGGAATTATGAAACCAATTCAATCGGGGATTGGCGATCGCGAATTGTACCAAAATCTATTCGCCCTAGAACAATCTGCCGAAGAAATTACACCTTTGTATTTTCAAGCACCCTTAGCTCCTCCCATCGCCGCAGCACGAGAAAATCGCCAAGTAGATTTAGCACTGGTGTGGCAAACTTTGTCGAAATTGCGATCGCAGCGTGATTTTTTGCTAGTCGAAGCCTTGGGTGGGTTGGGTTCGCCCGTCACCGAGGAATTAACCGTAGCTGATTTAGCCGCAGAATGGCGTTTACCAACGGTATTAGTAGTACCAGTGAGATTAGGAGCGATCGCTAGTGCAGTGGCCAATGTAGCATTAGCTAGACAATCGCGGGTGCATTTGGTAGGCATTGTTTTGAATTGCGTCCAACCTCGTTCAGATGCAGAGATAGCCGACTGGACACCACCAGAATTGATTCAATCATTAACTAACACGCCAGTTTTAGGCTGCTTACCTTATTTAGAAAACCCCACTGATTTAGAGAAACTGGCTCAAATAGCATCAGATTTAGATTTAGAAACACTAATGTAAATCGCAAAAAATTCCTTCGTTCTTATGACTGTAGAACTCCAAAGCAACAACGACAAATTACAGACAAACACTGCTATAAACACAAATCAAGAAACAGAAAACGAAAAAGTTCTATGTTCTCATTGTCAGCGCACCGCTACGAACGGTATTAAATGTAAAGGAATTTGTGTGGCTGACAGTGACTATTAAGGTATACAGCAGATTGCGCGTGTCCCACATACCTTTTACCCCCCTTAATCCCCCCGATGTATTGGGGGGAAAAAGAAATCTAGTTCCCTCCCCAATACATACGGGGAGGGTTAGGGTGGGGTAACACGGTGAGTAACCGTAAGTGAATGAAGGGTTTCACGTTAAGTTGACACCAATGCAAGCTATGCGCCCCTACAAATTTCTGTACCTACTTCAGGCTTATTGAAATCTGCTGCATCAATCGTCTTGGGCTTTGATGCGTAAAGCAAACTCGTCAAACTCACGTTAAAGTGGGAAAATAACCTCAGTTAGCTCTGCTTAAACTACCTTGTCTTGATAATGGTTTCTACTTTCCCCAACCCCTCTTCTGTTGATCTATCTCGAATTCGACTTTCAATTCGCTCATTGCAACCGCAATTGATAGAGTGGCGGCGGCGATTACATCAACAACCAGAGTTGGGTTTTCAGGAAAAACTGACTGCTGAATTTGTCTCACAAAAGTTGCAAGAATGGGGAATCGAACATCAAACCGGCATCGCCCAAACTGGTATTGTCGCCACCATCAAGGGTAACAAACCAAATCCAGAATCTAATCCAAAATCCAAAATCCAAAATCCAAAATTGCCAGTTTTGGCGATTCGGGCAGATATGGATGCTTTGCCAATTCAAGAACTTAACGAAGTGCCTTACAAATCCCAGCATAATGGAGTAATGCACGCTTGTGGACATGATGGACATACTGCGATCGCTTTAGGTACAGCTTACTATCTGCAACAGCATCGTCAAGACTTCTCTGGTACCGTGAAAATGATCTTCCAGCCAGCCGAAGAATCACCAGGAGGCGCAAAGCCGATGATTGAAGCTGGGGTGCTGAAAAATCCTGATGTTGACGCAATTATCGGTTTGCATTTGTGGAATAATTTGCCCTTGGGAACTGTAGGTGTTCGCAGTGGTGCCCTGATGGCGGCTGTGGAATGCTTTAACTGTACAATTTTGGGCAAAGGTGGACACGGCGCACTACCTCATCAAACTGTGGATTCCGTTGTGGTTGCGGCTCAAATTGTCAATGCTTTGCAAACTATTGTGGCTCGAAATGTGAATCCCATTGATTCGGCTGTGGTGACAGTGGGCGAACTTCATGCTGGAACCAAGCGGAATGTAATTGCTGACACGGCGAGAATGAGTGCCACTGTTCGGTATTTTAATCCAAGTTTTAAAGGCTTTTTCCATCAGCGCGTTGAGCAGATTATTGCCGGAATTTGTCACAGTCAGGGTGCGAAATATGAATTAGATTATTGGTCACTTTATCCACCAGTAATTAATGATGTGAAAATGGCTCAATTGGTGCGTTCTGTAGCAGAAGAAGTGGTAGAAACTCCTGTGGGAATTGTGCCAGAATGCCAAACTATGGCGGCTGAAGATATGTCATTTTTCTTGGAACAAGTGCCTGGTTGCTATTTCTTTTTGGGTTCTGCCAATGCAGAGAAAGATTTGGCTTATCCCCATCATCATCCCCGGTTTGATTTTGATGAGACGGCGTTGGGGATGGGTGTGGAAATATTTGTCAGATGCGTGGAGAAGTTTTTTAGTTGAGAGAAATTAGCTGTTTTTAATTACAGCAAATTGCAACTTGGTGGGGTACAGATGATTGTAGGGGCACAAGATGTCCATAGGTGTCAACTTAACGTGAAACCCTTCATGGCTCTTGGTGCGAGACTTGGCAAATTTAATTTCTGCGCTTTGTGGGGTATAAAGTTCTGCTAGTTCTTTGGGGTCGGGGTATTGTTTAAATTTCGGATAGGCGGTACGGTCAATTAAGGTCATTCAAGTCAAATTAACTACATAATATTCAGGAGTGAATCACAAACAGGCTCATCCCTCACTGTTCAATAGCTTTCAAAGCTGTAGCCCTTATTCCGTATAGCTTAGAGCTTTTCTTAGTGCCATTCGACTTTAGTCCTTGATTTTTTAAGCACTTTAGTGCTTACTACGAACCTCTCAAAACTTTTGCGATAGACCACTAAGTTATTAAAAATACTTACGTACTTTCTCACGAATAATTTCAGATTGAGATATTCTAAAATGCCAAATTAAAAGTATAATATAATACTTTATTTTTGGTAAAAAGTGGGCAGATATGTTGTTATCGCGTAAAGGCATTGTCACACCTTTTATAATCTGTGCGTGTATTTTAGGAGTTGGCTTCATTCAATTTCCCCGACTGGAAAAACTGCTCAATAGTCAAAAATCTGCTTCCCTAGAAACTCTAGAAAAAGATATTAAATCAGAAAAAATCAGTCTTGATTTTCTCAAAAAAATGCCTACTTTTGGTTATGATAACTTGATTGGAGATTGGGTATATCTAAATTTTTTACAATATTTTGGAGATGATGAAGTCCGAGATAAAACAGGTTATAGTTTAAGCCCAGAATATTTTGAAGTAATTCTAGAACGTGACCCGCGATTTTTAGCAGCGTATCGCAGTCTTTCCATTAGTACTTCATTGTATGCTGCCATGCCAGAACGGGCGATCGCTATATCAGAAAAAGGCTTAAAATCTCTATCTCCCTGGGTTCCCGAAAAGTCTTATTACGTCTGGCGTTTTAAAGGAACTGATGAGTTATTATTTTTAGGCAATCCTCAAGCTGCCCAAGAGTCTTTTGCAACAGCGGCAAATTGGGCGAGAAATTTTTCAGATGAAGAAAGTCAGTTTGTAGCTGCTAGTTCTGAAAAAACTGCTGAATTTCTCAGCCGAAATCCTAACAGTAAATATGCTCAAATTGCTACCTGGGCAATGGTTTTAAATAATCAAGTGGACGAGAAAACTCGTAAACGCGCAATTAGAGAAATCGAAGCTTTGGGAGGAAAAGTAATTCAAACTCCTGAAGGAAATTCTAAAATTGTATTTCCGCCAAAAGATTAAATTATTGGGCATGGGGCATCGGGCATGGGGAGACAACCAGACAAAGAGATAAATTAATTGCAACTACTCTTTGGCCTTGTCCCCTTGTCCTCTTCCTATGCCCCATGCCCCATGCCCTATGCCCCATGCCTTATGACTAATGATATTTTTTGGTATGACGGGAAATTAATTCACTCCCAAACTCTGGAATTAAATATTAACGATCCAGGTTTACTTTATGGGGCGACTGTTTTTACAACGTTGCGAGTTTATGAGAACTCCCTAGATAGTAATTTAACCAATTGGCAAGCACATTGCGATCGCCTACTTTCCTCAATCCAATCTTTTGCTTGGCAACAACCCGATTGGCAGCGTGTACGCCAAGGTGCCCAACTTCTTCTCCCACACTTCCCAGTTCTCAGAATTACCCTGTTTCCCGATGGACGAGAGTGGATAATTGGCAGATTTTTACCAGCAGATTTGACAGAAAAACAAAAAAATGGTATTGCGTGCTACGTAGCCAGTTCAGAATTTTCTCGTTCTCTACCTTCTCATAAAACTGGAAATTATTTGAGTGCTTGGCTAGCAAAAACTAGCTCAAATGCCCAAGAAGCAATATTAGTAGATGCTCAAGGAAATTGGCTAGAAACTACTACAGGTAACCTTTTGGGATGGTGTGATGGTAGTTGGTGGACGCCGCCAATCAAGGCTGGAATTTTGCCCGGAATATTGCGATCGCAACTTGTAAACTGGTTGCAAAATCAGCAACAACGAATGCAGGAAGAACCTTGGAGTGTAGAGCTAGTCCAGAAATTTGAAGCGATCGCCTACACTAATAGTGTGGTAGAGATTATCCCCATTCATACCGTTCATCAGCCAACAGGATCGCTACAATATAATCCACACCATCCTAGTTTTCAGCAAATAAGGGGTCTTTTTTGAGCATGACAGCCACGCCAATCTGTTATATCTTAAGATAAGTTAACATAATTCTTAATAATGACCTCTCCGCTTACAGACGCTACGCGATGGCGCGAAAAATACAGGAGGATAGACCTTAGTGAATAAAAGATGGAGAAACGCAGGGCTGTACGCGCTGCTATTTATTGTTGTCATTGCCCTGGGTACAGCATTTTTTGACAAACAACCCCAAAGCAGAGAGACATGGCGATACAGTCGCTTTATTCAAGAAGTTGAACAAGGCAGAGTAGAAAAAGTCAGTCTGAGTGCAGACCGTTCTACAGCATTGGTTACACCCAAATATGACCCAAATAAACGGCTGGTAACCTTAGTCAACGACCCAGATTTAATCAATACTTTGACATCAAAAGGCGTTGATATTTCAGTTTTGCCCCAAACCGACGAAGGATTTTGGTTTAAGGCACTGAGCAGCTTATTTTTCCCTGTATTGCTTTTGGTTGGCTTATTCTTCTTGCTACGTCGCGCTCAAAGTGGCCCCGGCAGCCAAGCCATGAACTTTGGCAAATCCAAAGCCAGAGTACAAATGGAACCTCAAACTCAGGTGACATTTGGTGATGTAGCTGGTATTGACCAAGCCAAATTGGAATTAAACGAAGTCGTAGACTTTCTGAAAAACGCCGATCGCTTTACCGCCGTTGGTGCAAAAATTCCTAAAGGTGTGCTGTTAGTTGGCCCTCCTGGTACTGGTAAAACCCTCCTCGCTCGTGCCGTAGCTGGTGAAGCAGGTGTACCATTCTTCTCAATCTCCGGTTCAGAATTTGTTGAAATGTTCGTGGGTGTGGGTGCATCCCGTGTCCGCGATTTATTTGAACAAGCCAAATCCAACGCTCCCTGCATCGTCTTCATCGATGAAATTGACGCCGTAGGTCGTCAGCGGGGTGCAGGTTTAGGTGGTGGTAACGATGAACGGGAACAAACCCTCAACCAGCTGCTCACAGAAATGGACGGCTTTGAAGGTAACACCGGCATCATCATTATCGCTGCTACTAACCGTCCCGATGTCCTAGATGCAGCACTGTTGCGTCCTGGTCGTTTTGACCGTCAAGTTGTAGTAGACCGTCCCGACTATGCTGGACGTAGCGAAATCCTCAAGGTACATGCTCGTGGCAAAACCTTGGCGAAAGATGTGGACTTAGATAAAATCGCCCGTCGTACACCTGGATTTACTGGTGCAGATTTATCCAACTTGTTAAATGAAGCCGCAATTTTGGCAGCACGGCGGAATTTAACTGAAATTTCAATGGATGAAATCAACGATGCGATCGATCGCGTATTAGCTGGTCCAGAGAAGAAAGACCGGGTAATGAGCGAAAAGCGCAAGACCTTGGTAGCATATCACGAAGCTGGTCACGCCTTAGTTGGTGCTTTGATGCCCGACTACGACCCAGTACAAAAGATTAGTATCATCCCTCGTGGTCGTGCAGGTGGTTTAACTTGGTTTACTCCCAGTGAAGACCGTATGGACACTGGTTTATACAGCCGCGCTTATCTGGAAAATCAGATGGCTGTGGCTTTGGGTGGACGCATCGCCGAAGAATTAATCTTTGGTGAAGAAGAAGTTACCACAGGTGCTTCCAACGACTTGCAACAAGTAGCCCGTGTTGCCCGTCAAATGATCACCCGATTTGGGATGAGCGATCGCTTAGGTCCAGTCGCCCTTGGTCGTCAACAAGGTAACATGTTCCTGGGACGGGACATCATGTCAGAACGCGATTTCTCTGAAGAAACCGCCGCTGCTATTGATGAAGAAGTCCGCAAGCTCGTCGATGTCGCTTATACCCGCGCCAAAGAAGTGTTAGTGGGCAACCGCCACATTCTAGATCAATTAGCGCAAATGCTGGTTGATAAAGAAACAGTAGACGCCGAAGAATTGCAAGAAATTCTGGCAAATAACGATGTGAAAACTGCTGCGTTTGCCTAATTAATCACAAGCTATAAATTAGGAGTTATAGCAAGGGACTGGGGATTGGGGACTGGTGACTGGGTGAAAAGTCTTTTTGTGTCTAGGTTTTATCATCTGTTAATGTCCTAACCACTTTGGCTGTTGTCATAACAATAATTCCTCACTTCTATCTATAAAAAATCGGGGTAATTCTGGGATTTTTCAGAGTTGCCCCGCTTTTTTAACAAAAATTATCCAAAATTCTACTACATCGCACATTACGCATGACTAAATATACTCGAAATTTTGCTCCTAGACTTAGATAATTGAGAATTAAAATCCGATCTCACAAAAAAATCGCGTTGTTCCCATCGAACATAGGGATAGAGGTGCGGTGCGATCCATTGGTGTCAACTTAACGTAAAACCCTTGTAAAGACGTGATATTCAGTTCTCTGACTTACCATCACTTCCAGGTACCTGGGGGCAAATGGATTGTATCTGGTGTGACAACAGCAAACATTGTACTGATATCTCCACTGTAATGTTTAGCTTAACTACTGCGACTGAAAAATACAGCAGCTAGGACAATCAAACCTAAAAGCGCTAAAGGAACCCAGAGATTAGGGACATCTGACAAACTCATATTAACCCTCTTTTGTCACTCTAGGCAGAGGAAAAATAGAAATAAGGGATATTGAAGTTTTGAAAAATTGAGCAAGTCAGATTATTAACAATCATTTGAAGTTGAAAAAATCCCTCAGATAGCTTAG
>JAESFX010000163.1_pt1 | contig 62033 bp, 55 predicted proteins | sample 9269501 | NCBI WGS metagenome assembly JAESFX01 (sample SAMN14515570, study PRJNA621655) | algae metagenome | isolation source: Desmonostoc geniculatum HA4340-LM1 and co-occurring heterotrophs from cave... | place: USA: Maniniholo cave, Kauai, Hawaii | collected 2009-07-28
TCGACCGCGAACTACTGTCGCAGCACATAGCTTATGACATTGGCGTCACCGGCGTCGCGACTTTTCTGGTCGAGCTGTCCGGCTGCGCGGCATTCCTTGCAACCAATTCGCGGCTTGTCGTCGATCTCAACCGCTATCCTGACGATGCGAGCGCGATACCCGTTTCAAGCGACGGCATCGATATTCCCGGCAACCATCTCGATGCGGCGGAGCGGCAGGCGCGGCTCGACCGCTATTTCCATCCCTATCACAACAGGCTCGAAGACCTGCTCCATCACCACCCGCCCGCCTTGATCCTGTCGATCCACAGCTTTACGCCCCGCCTCGAAAGCGATCCGCACGGTCACCGCCCGTGGGAAGTTGGCATATTGTACAATGAGTATGAAACCGCTGCGAACCTTGCCATTGCCCGTCTGGAGGGCGAAGGACTCGTTGTCGGCGATCAGCTTCCCTATTCGGGCAAGCTGCTTAACGCGACCATGAACCGCCATGCCGAAGCGAATGAAATTCCCTATGTCGGTGTCGAAATCCGGCAAGATTTGGTCGGAACCAGCGCCGGGCAGGAAAGATTTGCAGCCATATTGGCTGAAATGGCACAATATGTTGCGGAAACACTTGCATCAGACGGTGCAAACTGAATAGACGCCCGCGCTGAAAGCGAGCCAAAATGACCCATCAGTTCGACAAATCCAAACTGCCTAGCCGCCATGTTTCAGTCGGCCCCGAACGCGCGCCGCACCGCAGCTATTATTACGCTATGGGGCTGACCGCCGAAGAAATCGCGCGACCATTTGTTGGCGTGGTTTCGGCAGGTAATGACAGCGCGCCATGCAATACTACGCTCGACCATCAGGCAGATGTTGCGCGCAAAGGGGTAGAGCAGGGTGGCGGGATGCCGCGGCGGTTCAACACTATTACCGTGACCGATGGTATCGCGATGGGGCATCAGGGAATGAAATCCTCGCTGATCAGCCGCGAAGTGATTGCGGATTCGATCGAACTTTCGGTCAGAGGCCATTGTTACGATGCGCTTGTCGGCTTCGCCGGTTGCGACAAATCGCTGCCGGGGATGATGATGGCGATGCTGCGGCTCAATGTGCCGTCGATTTTCGTCTATGGCGGCTCGATCCTGCCTGGACGGTACAAGGACAAGGACGTTACAGTCAAAGACGTGTTCGAAATCGTTGGCAAATATGCCGCCGGAGCTTGTCCGTTGTCCGAACTCGAGGAACTGGAGCGTGTCGCTTGCCCCGGCCACGGTGCCTGCGGCGGGCAGTATACCGCCAACACTATGGCGTGTGTCGGCGAAGCAATCGGCTTGTCGCTGCCCAACAGCAACATGGCCCCCGCGCCATATTCGACGCGCGATCAGATCGCGCATGCGGCGGGCGTTCAGGTCATGGAGCTACTTGCCAGGAATATAAGGCCGCGTGATATCTGCACGCGCGAAGCCTTTGTAAACGCAGCGCGAATTGTCGCAGCAACCGGTGGCTCGACCAATGGAGCCTTGCATCTGCCGGCGATGGCGCATGAAGCGGGGATCGAATTCGACCTTTTCGATGTGGCCGAGGTCTTCAAGACCACGCCCTATATGGCCGACTTGCAGCCCGGCGGGCAGTATGTCGCGCGCGATATGTATGATGCTGGCGGCGTTTACATGCTGATGAAGTCGTTACTCGGCGAAGGCCTGCTGCATGGCGAGTGCATAACAGTGACCGGCAAGACTTTGGGCGAGAATATCGAGGAAATTACCTGGAACCCCGACCAGAGGGTCATCTACCCCGCGACCGCGCCGATCACGCCAACCGGCGGCGTTGTCGGCCTGCGTGGCTCGCTTGCGCCTGAAGGGGCGATTGTGAAGGTGGCTGGCATGGACCGGTTGCAGTTTACCGGCCCTGCGCAAGTTTTCGATTGCGAGGAAGATTGCTTTGCTGCGGTCGAAGCGCGCGAAATCCGCGAAGGGTCGGTCATCGTCATCCGTTATGAGGGCCCCAAGGGCGGCCCCGGCATGCGCGAGATGCTGTCGACTACTGCTGCGCTTTACGGCCAGGGCATGGGCGAAAAGGTCGCACTCATCACCGATGGTCGCTTCTCGGGCGCAACACGCGGTTTTTGCATCGGCCATGTCGGACCCGAGGCCGCCGATTGCGGACCGATTGCTTTGATCGCGGATGGCGACGAAATTGCCATCGATGCCGAAGCAGGCACAATCGATCTCAACGTCGCGTCCGAAATATTGGAAGAAAGACGTAAAAGCTGGCAACAACGCACTACGGATTATGGTTCTGGAGCATTATGGCGCTATGCCCGCAATGTCGGCCCAGCCTATAAAGGCGCTGTTACGCATCCCGGGGGGCAGGCCGAAACGCACGTTTATGCCGATATCTAGATTTACTTTCGCTCTGCTGCTCTTCGCCGGCCTTGCCGCATGTGGCGGCAATAATGACGAAGACCTGAGAAATGCTGAGAGCGATGCGGCAGAACAAGCTGCTCTCGATGGCAAGATCGAATGTGCACTGGCCGGATCGACGGCATTCGAGCGCAATTGTACTACCGAGCAGATTGCGGGCAGTGCAGGCAAGATATTGGTTATTCGCCATCCTGACGGTGGCTTCCGGCGTTTCGACATACTGACCGACGGTCGCGGGCTTGCGCCTGCTGACGGCTTCGACGAGACGAAAATCAGCCTCCTCAGCGATGGAATGATCGAAGTCAGTTCGGGGGATGACAAATACCGGCTGCCGGCCCAGATCAAGGGCCAAGACACCGCCACAGATACGAAAACCGAAGACGCCAGTTGATTGCTTGAGCCCATGCGGGCATGGGGCGCTATGGCAGACTGCGGAGAAATTATCAGGGTAGCCGCACGCGGCGATGGCGTGACCGCCGATGGCCGCTATGTCGCACATGCTGCGCCGGGGGATATCATCGATCCCGCTGGTGGCCTGATCCACGGACCGCACCACGCGACGCCGCCCTGCCAGCATTTTCCGCTTTGCGGTGGCTGCCAGCTCCAGCATCTCGATGAAGAAAGCATGCGGACGTTCATCGCCGACCGCGTCAGCCACGCGCTGGCGACACAGCAGGTCGACATCGGCAAAATCATGCCTGTCCATATTTCTCCTCCCAGGACGCGAAGGCGGATAGCGGTGCGTTCGGCATGGGCGGGCAAGCATTTTCAGCTAGGCTTCAGTACCGAAAAAAGTCACCGGATCATAGACTTGCAGCAATGTGACGTCATGGCGCCGGAATTGTTCGCGCTGCTCGATCCGCTCAGGAAATTGTTGGGCCCGCGCCTCAATCGCGCACGTCAGGTGCAGATCAAACTTGCGCTGGTCGATCAGGGCATCGACCTGTTGATCGAGAACTGGATCGCCAACGATCTCGACACGCATGAGCTACTGTCTGAATTTGCCAAAGCGCACGGGCTGGCCCGGCTATCATTGGACGAAGGCTATGGCCCGGTGCCGTTCTGGGAGCCGGAACCGGTTACAGTGACGCTAGGCGGTGTGGCGGTAGCCTATCCGCCCTACGGCTTTCTGCAGGCCACCAGGGACGGCGAGGGCGCGCTCGTCGGGGCGGTCAGGGAAATCGTTGCCGACAAATTGCTGGTTGCCGACCTTTTTGCCGGATTGGGAACCTTCGCGCTTTCGCTCGACAACAGCAAGAAAATTTACGCTGGCGAGGCGGACCGTGAGCCGGTTCTGGCTTTGAAGGCCGCAGCGGCGCGGGCAAAGCGGCAGGTTTTTGCCGAGCATCGCGATCTGTTCAGGCGGCCGCTCAGTCCTGAAGAACTGAACAAGTTTCAGGCCGTCATCCTCGATCCTCCGCGCGCAGGTGCCAAAGAGCAGGTTAACAATCTGGCGGCCTCGACAGTGCCCGACATCGCTTATGTCAGCTGCAACCCGGCCAGCTTCGCCCGTGACGCCAAGACCCTGGTGTCCGCCGGATACCGGTTGCAACGCATCTGGCCCGTAGGCCAGTTCCGCTGGTCAACGCATATCGAGCTGGTCGGCCATTTCAGCCGTTAGTGCAGGAACACCGAAATTGCGGCATGCGTAACCAGCATCAGCAGCGCCAGTGTTGAGAACACGAACAGGGCAAATCGCGCGATCACCCGGTTCCACAATATCTGCACCAGGCTATGCGCTATCCGCAGTCCGACATAGACCCACGCAATGGTCGCATTCAGGTTATCGCCCTGACCGATCATCGCCAGCACCAGCGATACCGCATAAAATATGGTAGGAGCCTCGTGCAAGTGGTTGTAATTATCGGCAACCCATGATGCCTTGGTCTCGCCCTTGGCGACCAGCTCATCGCGCAGGCCGCGCCCTGTCGAGCCGACCATATTGATACCGTCAATCTTCGCCCGGTTCATCGCCGGAATGCGTGTGGCATACATCCACAGCCAGATAATCATCGTCCATGCGGCAAGTGCGACAACGGGTTCCAGTATTGCGCTATTCATGATCTGTCCTCCTCAAATTGTTGCAAGAACGGCCTGGACCGCCAGAACAATCAGAAATCCGGTCGACAAAAAGAACAATGCGGTGCGGATGATGACCCGGTTGATTGTTGCCTGCCAAATACTATGGATAACGCGAATTGCCACATAACCCCATGCCAGCGAAACCGACAATGACGTCGCTCCGCCCGAAATCGCCAGGATCATGACGGTGGCGTAGAAAATTGTCGGTTGCTCCATAAGATGCGCGTAGTTGTGAGATTTCCAAGCGACTGATGGCGGCACGTTAGGGTCGATGTCCGCACCACGTCCGCCAACCGCCTTGCTCAGATCAATTCCGGCTTTTGACATCGCGGGCAAGCGCGTTCCGGCCAACCAAAGCAGCATGACCAGCGACCACACCACCAGAACCGCGGCCGGTGCCAAAATTGAGTTATCCATGTAAAAAAGACCCTTCCTGTTATGTTGACAGGAAGGGTGCTTCAGGCTCGATAAATTGTCAAATGCAACTTAATTTTGGCTACTGCGCCGAACGCTTGCCGATCTTCACGACGTTGCCAGCATCGTTGGCCGGAACGCGCGCGTACAGGCTCGCCATCGGCTCGTCTTTGACCACGACGGAGTCGGTTTCACCGAAGCCGTTGAACTCGGTCCGCATCGCGCAGCCATAAGCGCCTAGCATGCCGACTTCGATATAATCACCCGCCTCGACATCGTCGGGCAGCACGAACGGCCCTGCCATATGGTCCATATCGTCACAGGTGGGGCCGTAGAAGCTAAACTCGGCCATTTGAGTGCCGATGCTCGTTTCCGACCGCTGCAATGCCACAGGGAAGCGCCAGCCGACATGCGCGGCATCGAACAACGAACCATAGGCACCGTCGTTGATGTACAGCTCGGTTCCGCGACGCTTTTCGACTTTCACCAGAAGCGACGCATATTCCGCGCACAACGCACGACCCGGTTCGCACCAGAGTTCTGCCGAATAGCTGATTGGCAGATCTTCAAAGGTGCGGTGGATGACGTCGAAATAGCTTTCGAGCGGCGGGGGCTCCATTCCTGGATAGACTGACGGAAAACCGCCGCCGACGTCGACGATATCGACGGTAACCGATGCCTCCACGATCGCTGCACGGACATGTTCCATCGCTTGCGAATAAGCCGCAGGCGTCATTGCCTGGCTGCCGACGTGGAAGCAGATGCCGAGAGCGTCCGCGACCTGACGGGTAGCCACGAGCAAATCGGCGACTTCAGAAGGATCGGCACCGAATTTCGACGCGAGGCTCAGCTTTGCATGTTCGGAAGACACCCGAATGCGCACGCACAGTTCGAGGTCGGTCGCGACAACACCGTCTTTGGCGGTCGCGCGGACGATCTTTTCAAGCTCGTCATGGCTGTCGAGGCTGAAAGTGCGGACGCCGTGATTGTGATAGGCCTGCGCAATGGCGCGTTCGGACTTTACCGGGTGCATGAAGCACAGTTTTGCCTCCGGCAAAAACTTATTCACAAGCCGCACTTCGCCGAGCGAAGCGACGTCATAATGCGTAATTCCCGCCGCCCACAGCGTTTCAAGAAGCGCAGGCGAGGGATTGGCCTTCACCGCATAAAGCGACTTGCCCTGAAACTTCTCGACGAAGAAACGGGCGGCGCGCGTTGCGGCGTGCGGGCGAAGGAGCGTGATTGGTTCGTCCGGGCGAAGCGCGCGGACTACAGCAAGTGCGTCAGTGTTCTCGTACAACTCAAGGGACCCCCAAAAAATAAACGGTAAACGACAAGGCTGCCTTGCGGTTATTGGAAGTCCCCCTGGGGCAGCGGAGGGTGCGTATATGGTTGGGGGGTCTTGATGTAAAGTAAAAATCGAACCGATTATTGCAATTTTATGACTCAGCTCAGCCGGTCGCGAAATTCGGTCCAATCAAAGGATTTTACACAGCGCAAATCGTCGGTTTCGCTGTTCCAGAGCCAGATCGAGGGGAGCGGAACGCCATTGAAGGTATTGGTTTTGACCATCGAATAATGCGCCTGGTCGAGAAACGCGAATCGCACGCCGGGCCCTGCAGCGACGGGGAGGCGGTAGTCACCGATGATATCACCAGCTAGGCAGGATGGGCCGCCGAGGCGGATAATGGGGCCTTCGTCGCGTTCACCCAGCATGGCGGGACGGTAAGGGGCTTCGATCACGTCGGGCATGTGGCAGGTTGCGCTGATGTCGGTGATACCAACGGGCAAGCCGTTGTCGAAAACGTCGAGAAGTTCGCCGACGAGTATGCCAGCGTCAAGCGCAATGGCCTCGCCGGGTTCGAGATAGATTTCGAGGCCGGTTTCGGCGCGGACGGACTGGATGAACGCGACCAGTTCGTCGCGCTGGTAATCGGCGCGGGTGATATGGTGGCCGCCACCGAAATTGAGCCATCTGAGCTGCCCGAAATAGCGCCCAATTTTGGGTTTGAGCGCTTCCCATGTGCGCTTGAGCGGTTCAAAATCCTGCTCGCAGAGCGAGTGGAAGTGAATTCCCGACACGCCTTGCAGATGTTCGGGCAGCAACTGGCTGACTGGAAAGCCCAACCGCGATCCGGGCGAGCAGGGGTCGTATTTGGCAACTTCGCCCTCGGCATGTTCGGGGTTGATACGCAGGCCGACATCGACGCTGTCGTCGAGGAACGAGGCGAAGCGACGGTGCTGGTTCGGGCTGTTGAAAATGACATGATCGGAAATGGCAACAATTTCAGCCAAATCCGATTCCTTGTACCCGGCGCAATAGGTAGCGATTTCACCCTGATATTTCTCGTTTGCGAGCCGCGCTTCCCATAATCCGCTGGTGCAAACGCCGTCGAGATATTCACCGATAACGGGCGCTAGTTCCCACATTGAAAAGGCCTTCATCGCCGACAATATCTTCGCCCCCGACCGCGTCTTGACTTCGGCAAGGATGGCAAGGTTGCGGCGTATCGCGACTTCATCGACAACAAAGGCAGGCGTCGGTACGCGGTTCAGATCGAAATGCGCAAAAGCGCCGGGATCGCCTGCTCTGGTTTCCATTTAGCTTTTCTTGACTTTCATCTCTTTTGTTTTTGGGTCTCGTTCCATCGAAATGCCATTCTGATCGTCTGCTATGACCGAGCGGAAAACCCGAAGGATTTCGAGAACTTCGATTGCATACACTTGGTTCTCTTTCTCATAGTCAGAAGTGAGGTGGACGCCAGTGACGACACCACGTTCATCATCGTCTGCCTCACCATCGGTTACCATCCACAGAAAAATGCTGTGCATGAAAATGTTGCACATGTGCTTTAGAGTGACATTTGCCGGCTGAAACGCATCTAGATCATAAAGCTTGTACCAATCGAACCGGTTCATCACATCGACGCTAGGGGTCTCGGGTATTTTGTTCGAAACTTGGCACCTGACATTTTGATTTTCTGTTCGAAATGATAGCTTAGTTTGCGCCTCAATCAGCTTTCTGATCAGAAAGAAACCTGAAAAAATTGAAATCTCTAAGTTTGAAACATCTAATGTAGAGGCGTCGCTCTGCTCGGAAAGCATTTCGATCTCGTCAGCCAATAGCCTAAGCCGTTGTTTCCAATACCAGCTTTCCCAAACCATCAGAAGTCTAGCGGCCCATCAAGCTCCTTCACCTGCCACGGCAAACCATGTTCGTTCAGCATGTCCATGAACGGATCGGGGTCGAACTGCTCCATATTCCAGACGCCCGCGCCCGACCATTTACCGGTGACCAGCATCGCCGCACCGATCATTGCGGGGACGCCGGTGGTGTAGCTTACCGCTTGGTTGCCCGTTTCGGCATAGGCGTCTTCATGATCGCAAATATTGTAGATATAGAGCGTCTTCTCGCTTCCGTCCTTGGCCAAGCCGGTTGCGATACAGCCGATATTGGTCTTGCCCTTGGTCGTAGGTCCTAGGCTTGCGGGTTCGGGCAAAACTGCCTTCAGGAATTGCAACGGAATGATTTCCTTGCCCTCGTACATCACCGGGTCGATCCGCGTCATGCCGACCGCCTGAAGCACATTCAAGTGCGTAATATAAGCATCGCCAAAGGTCATCCAGAATCGGATACGCCTGATTTCTGGCAAATGCGTTTTCAGGCTTTCGATTTCCTCATGGTACATCAGGTACATGTTCTTCGGCCCGACTTCTTCGAAATCGAAGCTCTGTTTGACTGACATCGGTGGGGTTTCGACCCAGTCGCCATTTTCCCAGTGCCGCGCGACCGCAGTCACCTCGCGGATGTTGATTTCGGGGTTGAAATTGGTGGCAAAGGCCTGCCCGTGATCGCCGCCGTTGCAGTCGAGAATATCGAGCGTGTCGATGCGGTCGAAATGATGCTTCTTCAGGTAGGTGGTAAAAACGCTCGTCACGCCGGGGTCGAAGCCGGAGCCGAGCAAAGCGGTCAGGCCAGCGTCTCTGAAACGGTCCTGATACGCCCATTGCCAGTGATACTCGAACTTGGCGACGTCGAGCGGCTCGTAATTCGCGGTGTCCATATAATGCACGCCTGCAGCGAGGCAGGCGTCCATGATGTTGAGATCTTGATAGGGCAAAGCGAGGTTGACGACCAGTTCAGGCGTGATCTGGTTGAGCAGCGCGGTGGTCGCGGCGACATCGTCTGCATCGAGTCCGTAGGTGTCGATATCAACGCCTGCGCGCTCCTTGACCGAAGCGGCAATGGCATCGCATTTCGCCTTCGTGCGGCTGGCAAGGCTGATGTGGCTGAAGATACCGGCATTCATCGCCATCTTGTGTACCGCGACCGACCCGACGCCGCCTGCGCCGATTACCAACACCTTGCTCATCCAGCCATACCTCTTATCAGGGATTCGTTAGCGGCAGCATATAGGGGCCTTTTATGACAGGACAAGCGGACAGGGTTCCAACAAGAGAAGGCGTGCTGCGCGCAGCCGCCAAGGTGGCCGCAATCCTCCCGCAAACCCCACTGTTGCCGCTTGAGGTCGAGGGGATCACCATATGGTGCAAGGCCGAGATGTTGCAGCCCATTGGTGCTTTTAAAATCCGCGGCGCATGGCACCGGTTGACCGATCTGAGCGAGGAAGAACGAGCGGCGGGCGTGGTCGGTGTGTCGAGCGGCAACCATGCGCAGGGCGTCGCTTGGGGGGCAAAACGACTGGGCATCCCGGCAACCATCGTGATGCCGTCGAACGCCCCGCAAATGAAGCTGGATGCAACGCGGGCGTTGGGAGCAGAAGTCGTACTTTACGACCGCGCCACCGAATCGCGCGATGCGGTTGCGGCTGCTCTTGTCGCGGAACGCGGCGGGACGCTGGTGCATGCCTTTGGCGATCCGTGGGTGATCGAAGGGCAGGGGAGCGCCGGCATCGAGATTATGGACCAGTTGGGCAGTGCCCCCGACCTCATCGTCGCCTGCTGTGGCGGCGGGGGATTGTCTTCGGGGTTGGCACTTGCCTGTCCGGACTCCGAGATCATCATTGTCGAGCCCGAAGGTTGGGACGATGTTATCCGGTCGCTCGATGCGGGCGAAATACTTCCTGTCGACGACCTGGCTTATCCCACTTATTGCGACGCGCTTCAGACTCCGCAGACCTATTCCGTCAATTTCGACGTGCTGCGCGACCGCGTATCGAAAGGTGTGAGCGTCTCCACTGCCGAAGTGGCGGCAGCCATGCGACTGGTGTTCGAGAAATTGCATGTCGTGGTAGAACCCGGCGGCGCGGTCGCTCTTGCGGCCATTCTCGCAGGTAAAGTCGAACCGCGCGGCGTCACTGCGGTCACGCTGTCCGGTGGCAATGCCGATTGGGCAACCTACGCCAAGCTTGTGGGCGGCGCTGGCTGAGTCCGAAAAGCATCATAAAAGCCCCATGAGGCCGTAACATTGTCCGCCTATCGCTGACGCAAATCAGAAATAAGGGGCATCGGTCATGGCGCAGGCAAAGAACCGGAAGATAGAAGAAGCGGTTGTCCGGCACGAGATCGATGCTCCACAGCGTCTGCTCGACCGGGCATTTGCCTTTGCCTTTCGTGGGCTGGTTTACGCGCAAATCTGGGAAGATCCGGTCGTCGATATGCAGGCTTTGGCAATCGAACCCGGTCACCGCATCGCTACCATCGCCAGCGGCGGCTGCAATGTCTTTTCCTACCTCACCGCCGATCCTGCGGAGATTGTTGCGGTCGATCTCAACACTGCACATGTCGCACTCAACCGGCTGAAGCAGACCGCGCTGACTCATATTCCCGACTACCGTTCGTTCCGCCGCTTTTTCGCCGATGCCGACACGCGCACCAATATTCGTGTCTACAAGGCGCATGTGCAGCCGCATCTCGACGAGACCAGCCGCCGCTATTGGGAGGGGCGCGACCTTGTCGGACGTCGCCGTATTGGCGGCTTTGCCAAGGGCGTCTACAAGCGCGGCCTGCTCGGCAGCTTTATCGGCATTGCCCATCTGCTGGCAAAATTGCACCGCATCGACCCGAGCATATTGCTCGAAGCGAAAAGCATCGAAGAACAGCAAGCGATCTTCGATACCAAATTCGCGCCGATGTTCGACCGCAAGTTCGTCCGCTGGATCACCGACCAGCGTTCTTCGCTTTTCGGTCTCGGCATTCCGCCTGCCCAATATGATGCGCTGGCGGGCGACAAACGTATGGCCGATGTGCTGCGCGCGCGGCTCGAAAAATTGAGCTGCGGCTTCGACCTCAAAGACAATTATTTCGCGTGGCAAGCTTTCGGGCGTAGCTATGGCAAGGGCGCGGATGTGCCGCTTCCACCCTATTTGCAGGAAGCGAATTACACGGCGGTAAAAGGCCGCGCGGCCCGCGTGGATATGCGCCACGCCAATATGACTGACATGCTTGCCGGTTCGGACGCCGCCAGTTTCGATCGCTATGTTTTCCTCGATGCGCAGGACTGGATGACCGACGCGCAGCTGACGGCTTTGTGGACCGAAGTCACGCGCACCGCCCGCCCCGGCGCGCGAGTCCTCTTCCGCACCGCCGCCGAGCCCAGCCTGCTCCCGGGTCGGCTGCTCGATGCGCTGCTCGATCGGTGGGATTACCGGGTGGAGGACTCGCTGGACTATACAGCGCGCGACCGCTCGGCGATCTACGGCGGCGTCCACCTTTACGTGCTGAAGGGCTGAGCCGGTGCAGGCGATTACCGGCGATCATGCCGCGCTGATGGACAATGTTTATCGTGGGCAGCGATTCATCTACGATTTTACCCGCAAATATTATCTGCTCGGCCGCGACCGGCTGATTGCAGAAATGAACGTCCCCGATGGCGGCACGGTGCTGGAAATCGGCTGCGGTACCGGACGGAATCTCGTCAAACTCGGGCGCGCGTGGCCCGAATGCCGCTTCTATGGCCTCGACATTTCGGCGGAAATGCTGAAGTCGGCGGCTTCGACCGTGACACAAGCCAAAATCCAACACCGCACCAAACTGGCGAGGGGGGATGCGGCGCTTTTCGATGCCGAAGCGCTGTTTGCTCGCCGCAAGTTCGACCGGATCATGTTTTCTTACACGCTGTCGATGATCCCGGACTGGCAGGGTGCACTGCGTCAAGCCTTTACGATGCTCTCCACGCAGGGCAGCATCCACATCGTCGATTTCGGCCAGCAGGAACGTTTGCCCGACTGGTTTAGCGGTGTCTTGCAGACATGGCTCCGGCAATTCCACGTCGAACCGCGCGCGATGCTGGGCATGACCCTGGATCAACTCGCCACGCACAACAAAAGACAGATTGAGGAAATCAGGCTGTTTCGTGATTACAGCCGGATAATAGTTGTCAGCTAGGCCGCTTGCGCCACCCGCATTTCCATCCGCTCCCAGATTTCGGCCAAGGCCTCTGTCAGTTCGCGCATCATTGCCTCGTCATGATGAGGGCCGGGCGTGAAGCGCAACCGCTCAGTGCCGCGCGGAACGGTGGGGTAGTTGATCGGCTGCACATAGACGCCATATTCGGCGAGCAATATGTCGCTGATTTTCTTGGCCTTAACGGGATCGCCGACCATGAGCGGGACGATATGCGTTTCGCTGTGCATCACCGGCAGACCGGCGTCCGACAGCATTGCCTTCAGCATCGCCGCATGTGCCTGCTGCGCGTCGCGTTCCTCGCTCGACGATTTGAGATGCTTGACCGCAGCGAGTACGCCCGCGACCAGCACCGGCGACAGCGAGGTCGTAAAAATGAAGCCCGGCGCGTAGGAGCGGATGACATCGACAATCCGCTGGTCCGCCGCAATGTAGCCGCCCATCACGCCGAACGCCTTGCCCAGCGTGCCTTCGATGATGGTCACGCGGTGGGCCACGCCGTCCCGCTCGGTGATGCCGCCGCCATGTTCGCCGTACATGCCAACCGCATGGACCTCGTCGCAATAGGTAAGCGCGTTATACTTGTCGGCCAGATCGCAAATGGCCGCGATCGGCGCGACGTCGCCGTCCATCGAATAGACGCTTTCGAAAGCGATCAGTTTTGGCGCTTCGGGATCGTCAGCGGCCAACAGCTCTTCGAGATGTGCAAGGTCATTATGCCGCCACACGCGCTTTTCACAGCCGGCATTGCGGATGCCCGCGATCATCGAGGCATGGTTCAGCTCGTCCGAATAAATGATGCAGCCGGGTAGAATTTTAGCAAGCGTCGACAATGTCGCGTCGTTCGAAACATAGCCAGAGGTGAAGAGCAATGCCCCCGATTTGCCGTGCAAATCAGCGAGTTCATGCTCGAGTTCGATATGGTAATGCGTATTGCCGCCGATATTGCGCGTACCGCCCGAACCTGCGCCGACATCGTGCAGTGCTTCTTCCATAGCCGCGACGACCTTGGGATGCTGGCCCATGCCAAGATAGTCGTTCGAGCACCAAACGGTGATGGGCTTCGGGCCGTTATGCCCGGCAAAGCAACGCGCGCTGGGGTAATTGCCCTTGTTACGCAGGATATCGATGAACACGCGATAACGCCCTTCGGCATGGAGCCGGTCTATCGCTTTGTCGAAAATCGCGTCGTAATTCATCCGGAATAGCTGCCCATTCGCATTGTGTGACCGCGCCATAAAGCTGCCAAAAGCAAAAATCCAGCGCGAACAGTTCGCAATTAGAGTGAGAGGATTTTTGATATACCGAAGCGGGCCAGCGCCGTTCGCAACGGTTCTGCGTCAGCCACCAAGCCCGTGGTTACGAAGATTCCTTCGGCTGGTTTTGACGGCCATGTATGTCCGTCTGTCAGATGGACGATGCGCCTGGCTATTCCCGCAGAGCCATCGACAAAGCCCATTCCCGGCGTCGTCGCCAGCAATTCATCGTGAAGCAGCGGGAAATGGGTGCAACCCAGCACAACGACATCGAGCCGGTCGCCGCCCGGTTGGCTGGTAAGCCCGCTCATGGCGTCGGCGTAGATTTGCGGATCGACAGCTTCCCCGCGCATTTTAGCCTCGGCGGCGTGGACAAGTTCCGGCACGGCGTGGCGCAGGAGAGCCATATTGGCCGCAAATTCTGCTTCGAGCTGGTCGACATAGCGCTGCCGCACCGTTGCCGCAGTCCCCAGCAGACCGATCACCCCTGTCTTCGTCTGCTCGCTGGCCGGTTTAATTGCAGGCACGGTACCCACAATCGGCACGTCGATAGCGGCCCGTACTTCGTTGAGCGCGATTGTGCTTGCGGTATTGCAGGCAATCGTGACCAGCCTCGGTTGATAGCGTTCGACAAGTCGGCCGAGCAGTCCTGCGACACGGGCGGTGATCTGGATTTCGGTCTTGCTGCCATAGGGCAGTCCCGCAAAATCGGCGACATAGACAATCGGCGCGTTGGGCAATGCCGCCCGCGCTGCCTTCAGCACCGAAAGTCCGCCAATCCCCGAATCGAAAAACAGCAACGGTGCGTCGGCTGCGATGCTGGCGGGATCGGGCAGCGGGAATTTGGCGGGCGTCGGCATGGGCGGCTGTTATCGCCTTGAGGGCTGCGGGTAAAGCCGATAGGCACAAAGCAAGGAGACAGGGGATTCGGCCATGACAGCGTTCAGCACCACGGCGTTGCTTGCGATTGCACTTGGCTATGCGCTCGGCTCGATCCCTTTCGGCGTCATCCTGACGAGGCTTGCAGGCGCCGGTGATATTCGCGAAATCGGCTCGGGGAATATCGGCGCGACCAACGTGTTGCGTACCGGGCGCAAATGGCTGGCGGCGCTCACCCTCATTCTCGATCTGCTCAAGGGGACAGCTGCCGTTCTGCTGGCGCGCCATTTGCTGCCGGGCACTGAAATCATTGCGGGAGCCGCCGCCTTTTTCGGGCATCTCTATCCTGTCTGGATCGGCTTCAAGGGCGGGAAGGGGGTAGCGACTTATGCAGGTATCCTCTTCGGTCTGTTCTGGCCGTTGGGACTTGGCTATGGCGTCACATGGATCGGCGTTCTGCTTATCACCCGCATTTCGTCCGCTGGTGGCCTTGCTGCAGCGTTGGTGGCGCCGCTGCTGGCCTGGGGTGCGGCGCGTATCGAATATGTACCGGTGCTGGTCGCCATCAGCATCATCGCATTCTGGAAGCATCGCGAGAATATTGAACGGCTATTCGCCGGTACCGAACCGCGCATCGGCAAAAGCAAAGCATGATATTGCGTGATGGTAGGCAGCCAGGACCAGTTCGACCGGCTTCGGCTCATCCGCTCGCCCCACGTCGGCCCGGTGAGTTACCGGCAGTTGCTGGCACGGTTCGGAAGTGCAAGGGCAGCATTGGACGCCTTGCCCGATCTGGTGTTGCGTGGCGGCGGCAAGGCCGCGCTTGCCAGCGAAGCGTGGATTGCGGCGGAAATGAAAGCGGTTGCGGCCAATGGTGCGCGCTACCTGTTCCTGGATGATGCCGACTATCCGGAACTGTTGAAGCACATCGACAATGCCCCGCCGGTGCTGACGTTAAAGGGCGACCTGGATTTGCTTCGGCGGTCGCCTGTTGCAATGGTTGGTGCGCGCAATGCATCTGCGGGGGCGTGCCGCTTTGCGCGGCTGCTGGCTTTAGAACTGGGGCAGGCCGATTTCGCCATAGTTTCGGGGCTGGCCCGCGGCATCGACACGGCAGCCCATACCGGATCGCTGGACACGGGCACGATTGCGGTAATCGCCGGCGGCATCGAAATCGTCTATCCGCCCGAGAACCGCGAATTGCAGGACAGCATTGCCGAACGCGGCCTGCTCATCGCCGAGCAGCCACCCGGAACCGAACCGCGCGCAAGACATTTTCCCTATCGAAACCGGATTATCGCAGGGCTGGCGTTGGGCACTGTTGTCATCGAGGCTGCGCCCAAATCGGGTTCGCTCATCAGCGCTCGGCTCGCAGCCGAGGCAGGCCGCGAAGTGATGGCCGTCCCCGGCTCGCCGCTCGATCCGCGCTCGCATGGTTGCAACCAGCTAATCCGCGAAGGCGCGACGCTGGTGCAAAATGCTTCGGAAATTGCCGAGCTGGTCCGCCCGATGGACAGCCGGATGCAGCCGTCGAAAGCCGCCCCCGCCTTCGCGCCAATCGAAGAGGGCGGCGATGCCGAACGGGAGAAGGTCGTCGGGTTGATGGGAATGACCTATGTTTCGGTCGACGAACTGGTCCGCCAGTCGGGCAGCAGCCAGTCGGTGGTGCAAATGGTTTTGCTCGAAATCGAACTGGCCGGAAAACTTGAGCGAGGGGCGGGCGGCAAAGTGCGTCTGGCGGCATGAATTTTTCGCTATTGACGGACCAATTTTAACCCCTCCATCCTACGCGCATACGTGAGGCATTTGGAAAAGTTCGGTAAATCATGCAATTAGTCATCGTTGAATCACCTGCAAAAGCCAAGACAATCGAGAAGTATCTGGGGCCTGGTTACAAGGTACTGGCCTCCTATGGTCATATCCGCGATTTGCCGCCCAAGGATGGCTCGGTCGATCCGGAAAACGGCTTTTCCATGCTGTGGGACAATTACGCCGACAAGGCGAAGCAGCTCAAGGCAATCACCGATGAAGCGAAGAAGGCCGATGGTCTGATATTGGCGACCGACCCTGATCGCGAGGGCGAGGCGATTAGCTGGCATGTGCAGGAAGTGCTGGCGAACAAAAAGGCGCTACCCAAAAATGTCGGGCGGGTGACTTTCAACGCAATCACGAAGCAAGCCGTGACCGAAGCGATGGCACACCCGCGTGCGCTCGACGAGGACCTCATCGATGCATATCGCGCGCGCCGTGCGCTCGATTATCTGGTTGGTTTCACGCTGTCGCCGGTGCTGTGGCGCAAACTGCCGGGCGCGAAATCAGCGGGCCGCGTGCAATCTGTGGCGTTGCGTCTGATCGTCGAACGCGAGCGCGAAATCGAAGCGTTCCGGGCGCAGGAATACTGGTCGGTAAAGGCCGATATGGAGCACAAAGGCCAGAAGTTCGAGGCACGGCTGACGCATCATCAGGGCCAGAAGCTCGACAAGATGGACTTGAAGACCGAGGCCGAAGCCGAAGCGGCGAGGGCGGCGGTCGAAACGGGCAATTTCAGTGTCGAAAGCGTCGAAACCAAGCCGGTTACGCGCAACCCGCAGCCGCCCTTCACCACCTCGACGTTGCAACAGGAAGCCGCGCGCAAGCTCGGTTTTTCTGCCAGCCACACCATGCGGATCGCGCAAGGCCTCTACGAGGACGGCGCAATTACCTATATGCGTACCGACGGTGTGCAAATGGATCACAGCGCCATTTCGGCGGCACGCAAGACCATCGCCGACCGGTTCGACAGTGGTTACCTCCCTGAAAAACCGCGCGTCTACCAGACGAAGGCGAAGAATGCCCAGGAAGCGCATGAGGCTATCCGTCCCACCGATTTCGGCAGGGACAAGGCCGGATCGGGCGACCATGCGCGGCTGTACGATCTCATCTACAAACGCGCGATGGCAAGCCAGATGGCCTCGGCAAGGATGGAGCGCACGACGGTCGACCTGCTCGATGGTACCGGCCAGACCGGCCTGCGTGCCACCGGACAGGTGATGAAATTTCCCGGTTTCCTTGCGGTTTACGAAGAAGGCCGCGACGATAATGAAGGCGAGGACGGCGCGATCTTGCCGCCCATGGTTAAAGGCGACACCCCCGCAAAACATGGTGCAGAGAAGACCCAGCATTTCACCCAGCCTCCTCCGCGATTTTCTGAAGCTACACTTGTCAAACGGCTTGAGGAGCTCGGCATTGGACGCCCCTCGACTTACGCTTCGACAATTCAGGTGCTCAAAGATCGTCTCTATGTCCGTGTCGAGAAAAACCGTTTCTTCGCAGAAGAATCGGGGCGGCTCTTGACTGCGTTTCTCGAACGGTTCTTCGAACGTTATGTTGCTTACGACTATACCGCCGGTCTCGAAGACCAGCTTGACGAAATCAGCGGCGGGCGGGCGCAGTGGCAGGCCTTTCTCGACAGCTTCTGGCGCGACTTCAAACCGAAGACCGCGGAAGTCATGGAGCAAAAGCCGTCGGAAGTTACCGCCGAACTCGACATATTCCTGTCGCCTTATCTTTTCCCCGACCGTGCCGATGGCAGCGACCCCCGCCTCTGCCCGAAATGTGGCGAAGGAAGACTCGCCCTGCGTGGCGGAAAGTTCGGTGCGTTCGTTGCCTGCTCAAACTACCCTGACTGCAAATTCACCCGCAAGTTCGCGCAACCCGGCGGCAGCGATGCTGACGGCGGCGAAGAACATCTGGGCAAACACCCCGAAACCAATCTCGAAATCAGCCGCAAATCCGGACGCTTCGGCCCTTATGTCGAAATGGGCGACGGCAAGGACGCCAAACGCGCCTCGATCCCGAAAGATGTGCCTTCGGAAGATTTCGGCCTCGAATGGGCGATAAAGCTGCTTTCGCTACCACGCACCGTGGGTATCCACCCCGAAAGCGGCGAACCGGTAACCGCGAGCATCGGGCGCTATGGGCCTTATCTTGCGCATGCGGGCAAATATGCGCGGCTGCAGACGACGGTCGATGTATTCGAAACCGGCATGAATGCGGCGGTCGTGAAACTCGCTGAAGCCGCCAACGGCGCAGCCCGCCAGCGCGGCGGCGCGCGCGAGCCACTCAAGGTGCTCGGGCCGCATCCGCGCACCGAAGCCGAGATCAAGCTTATGGATGGCCGCTATGGTGCCTATGTCACCGACGGCACGACGAACGCGACTTTGCCCAAATCGATAGCACCTGATGCGCTGACGCTCGAGGAGGCCGCGCAGTTGATCGACGCCCGCGCGGCGATGCCATCAAAGGGCAAAGCGAAGAAGAAGGCCGCTCCCAAGAAAAAGGCTGCGCCGAAAAAGAAGGCGCCCGCCAAGGCAAAAGCGAAAGCATAAATATATCGTCATCCCGAACTCGGTTGTGCCCTGCACGCCTTCGGCTCCGGGATGACGCGCCACCGTCTGCTCATTATCCTGAAACAAGTTCAGGATGACGATGTGGGGTGGTCGTTCACCCGTTCAATCCACCCATTCGAGTCCGATGTCGCGGTATAGGCTGCGGTCTTCGTCCCATTTGGCGTGGACCTTGACGTGAAGATAGAGGTGGACTTTTACGCCCATTAACTTGGCGAGCTCGGTCCGCGCCGCTTCGCCGATGGCCTTGATCCGCGCGCCGCCCTTACCAAGCACGATGGCGCGCTGCGTCGGTCGGGCGACCAGTATCTGCTGGTGGATTTCAAGACTGCCATCCTCGCGCTCGCTATATTTCTCGGTCTCGACGGCGCTGGCGTAAGGTAACTCTTCATGCAATTGCAGGTAAAGCTGCTCGCGCGTGATTTCCGATGCAACAAGCCGCTCGGTCGCATCCGAAACCTGATCCTCCGGAAAATGCCATTCGCCCTCGGGCATCGCCTCGGCCAGCGCCTGTTTGAATTCATCGAGCCCGTCGCCGGTCGCGGCGCTGATGAAATAAATCTGCTCGAACGCGCAAATGTCGGTGATCTTGGTGGCGAGCAAAAGCAGCTTTTCCTTCGCCGCGATATCGACTTTGTTGAGCACCAGCCATTTGCGCTCAGGCCGGTCCTTCAGGCTTTCCAATATCTTCTCGACCTTGGGTCCCGCCCCGGCACGCCCGTCGACGATCAACGCGATCAGATCGGCATCTCCCGCACCGTCCCACGCTGCAGCAACCATCGCCCGGTCGAGCCTGCGCTGCGCGGCAAATATGCCAGGCGTATCGACGAGGATGATTTGCGTTTCGCCCTCAAGTGCAACACCCAACATCCGCGTGCGCGTGGTCTGTGCTTTCGGGCTGACAATGGCAATTTTCTGTCCCACCAGCGCATTCACCAGCGTCGATTTGCCCGCATTGGGCGCGCCGATAATGGCAACATGGCCGCAGCGTTTGGTCATGTGTGCGCCTCCAGAAAAGCCAGCGCCGCTGCGGTTTCCGCCGCCTGCTTGCTGTTGGCACTGGCGCTGACCGGGTCGAAGCCCTTTACGGTAACGGTAACTTCGAAACGCATGGCGTGTGGTGGTCCTTCTTTCTTGGAGACAACATATTCGGGCACTTTGCGTCCGTGCGCGGCGCACCATTCCTGTAACGCCGATTTGGGATGTTTGGGTGCGCCGTTGGCGGTTTCGATCAGTGGCCCCCAATGCGTCTCGATCAACGTCTGCGCCGCCGCCAGCCCGTGATCGAGATAAAGCGCACCGATGATCGCTTCCATGACGTCACCCAGCACATTCTCGCTTTGCTGTGCGCCATCATCACGGGCCTGCTTCCCAAGCCGGATATGCGGCGACAGCCCGATCTGACGGGCAATTTCGGCACAGGTAGAACCCGACACCAACGCATTCAGCCGATGCGACAACCGCCCTTCGGCCTCGTCTGAATATCGATGATAGAGCATGTCCGAAATGACCAGCCCCAATATCCGGTCGCCGAGAAATTCGAGCCGTTGATAATCGGGCTGCCCGGTGCTGCCGTGCGTCAGCGCGCGGGTGTAAATGGCGATGTCATTGGGCTTTGCCGGAAGCAGGTCTTCCAGCCACTTCGATTGCACATCCGCACTCAAAAGCCTTGCCCTATCCGCTCGGGACGCGCGGCACTGAACCAGGTCCAGGGCAAGAGCCAGCGCGCCGAACCGTCGGTCGAAAATACCGAAACCAGCGCACGGCCCACCAAATTCTTTTGTGGCACGATCCCGATCGCGCCGGGCTTGTCACTGGGCGTCCAGCGACTGTCGGCGCTCCGGTCGCGATTGTCGCCCATCAGGAAGACATTGCCTTCGGGCACGACAAAGGCTTGCGTGTCGTCGCCTTCAAGGCCCTGTTCGAGGTCGAGGATTTCATAGCTGCGACCCTCGGGCAGGGTCTCCCGATAGCGGGGATAACGGCATTGGGACCCGCCATCCTTGGCAGGTTCCTCCATTTCAGGGCGGAAGCAGGGGAAGGGATTTCGCTCGAGCTCCGCTGCGTCCTTCATATTCTGGCTGACCGGAATGACCAGATCGGCGATCCGCTCCTTCTTCACCGCCACACCGTTGATCTCCAATATACCGCCGCGCATCTGGATAAGGTCGCCGGGCAGGCCGATCACCCGCTTGATGTAATCGACATCGTCGGTCCCCGGTGCCTTGAACACCACAACATCGCCGCGTTCCGGTTGGCTCGCGAAGATGCGGCCAGGAATCAGGGGCAGCGAGAAGGGCATGCTGTGTCTTGAGAAACCATATGGCCATTTGGCAACCAGCAGATAGTCACCGATCAGCAGCCGCGGTTGCATCGATTCCGAGGGAATATTGAACGGCGAAACGATAAAACTGCGCAATATGAAAACAAACAAGGCCAGCTTCAGCAGAAATTTGCCGTAGTCTCGCCATTCGGACGCCGACTTGGAAGCATCGGCGTCGTGGGCGACGGCGTCGAAACCATCGGCTTGTTCTATTGTTGAGGTCACAAAAACTCGCGATTAACTGTCGTGATGACGGATTGGCTGGCCTTCTAATGCTTTGCCGCGCTATTGGCCAGTGCCGAGATTCATCACCAGAGGACCGTAATGACCGCAGAGAATTGGGCAGCGATCGAAGCACTGGAAGCACAGCAATTGAGCCAGCTTTTCGGAGGCGACAGCGAGCGCGTGGCGAAACTGACCATCGAACAATCGGGAATCCGCTTCGATTTCTCCAAAACGCATCTGGACGATGCGGCCCTTGAAGCTTTTGCACGCCTGGCGGAAGCGGCTGGGTTAGCCGCAGCCAAGGAAGCACTGTTCACAGGGGCAGTGGTCAATCCGACCGAGGGCCGTGCTGCGGAACATTTGGCAGAACGCGGCAATGGCAATGCGGGTGCGGTTACAAATGCACGCGGCTTGCAGGCACGGATGCGTGGGTTGGTCGAGGCCATCGATGCAGGCGCGCTGGGTGAGATCAGACATATCCTGCATATCGGCATCGGTGGCTCGGCACTGGGTCCGAAGCTATTGGCCGACGCGCTCGGACGCGACGATGCGCGGTATGACGTCAAAGTGGTGTCCAATGTGGACGGCGCGGCGCTGGCTGAGGCTGTCAAGGGCATGGACCCGCATAAAACCATCGTCGCGCTGGCTTCTAAAACGTTCACGACAACTGAAACTTTGCTGAATGCTGCCAGCGCAATGGAATGGATGCGCGAGGGCGGGGTTGCCGATCCTTATGCGCAGTTTGTGGCGCTCACCGCCGCACCCGAAAGGGCCATCGAATGGGGTATCGACGAAAGCCGGGTACTGCCGTTTAACGAGGCGGTAGGGGGGCGTTATTCACTATGGTGCTCTATCGGCTTTCCCGTTGCGCTTGGGTTAGGCTGGGCAGTGTATGAGGAGCTGCTCGAAGGCGCGGCGGCGATGGATCGCCATTTTCGAGGCACGGATCCGTTCAAAAATGCACCAGTCATCGCCGCTTTCGCCGATCTATACTACGCTCAGGTCAAGCACTGCCAGACCCGCGCGATTTTCGCTTATGACGAGCGGTTGCGGTTGTTGCCCGACTATCTCCAGCAGCTCGAAATGGAATCGAACGGCAAGTCGGTCACTGCCGAAGGCGCACCGCTTGGTCGCAACAGTGCCCCCGTTACTTGGGGCGGTGTCGGCACCGATGCGCAACATGCCGTGTTCCAGCTTTTGCATCAGGGCACGCACCTCATTCCGGTCGAATTTATCGCCAGCAAGACGCCGGGGCATGACTTTGACGTTGCGCATCACGAAACATTGCTGGTCAACTGTTTCGCACAAGGCGCAGCCTTGATGGCGGGCAAGGCTTCGGACGATCTGGCGCGCAACTATTCGGGGAACCGGCCTTCGACAACGATCCTGCTCGACGACGTCACGCCGTCAACTCTAGGCGCACTCATCGCGTTCTACGAGCACCGGACATTCGTGAATGCAGTTTTGCTCGGTATAAACCCGTTCGACCAGTTCGGCGTCGAGCTCGGGAAGCAAATCGCGAAAAATATTGGCGAAAATGGCCCAACCGGCTTTGATCCGTCGACCACTGCACTAATCGAGGCGGCACTCGGCGACCTCTAGCGATAATCGCTTTGTTCGATGAGACAGCCGAATTAATGCAACTGGTAATGCGGATGGGCTGTAACGATATCGCCACCGCAACAGAAAGAAGTTTCCATGACAGAGCATGACTACGACCTTTTCGTCATCGGCGCTGGATCGGGCGGAGTGCGCGCCTCGCGCATCGCCGCGTCGCACGGCGCAAAAGTGGCGATTGCCGAGGAATATCGGGTCGGTGGAACCTGCGTCATTCGCGGTTGCGTACCCAAGAAGCTGCTCGTCTACGGATCGCATTTTGCCGAAGATATCGAGGACGCAAGGCGCTTTGGTTGGGACACGACCGGCGCTACCTTCGATTGGCCGACACTGCGCGACAATGTCGCGGCAGAGGTCGACCGGCTCGAAGGACTTTATGGCGAGACGCTCGGCAGCAACAAGGTCGAGATATTCCACGAACGCGCTGTCCTGACCGGACCGAACAGCGTGAAACTGGCAAGCGGCAGCGAAGTCAGCGCCAAGACCATCCTGATCGCGACCGGCGCATGGCCAGCTGTACCCAACATACCGGGCGCCGAACTGGGCATCACGTCGAACGAAGTATTTCATTTGTCCCAATTGCCGAAGCGCGCCGTAATCGCAGGCGCGGGTTATATCGCAAATGAATTTGCCGGGATTTTCCACGAGCTGGGCGTCGAGGTGACTTTGGTCACCCGAGGCGACAAGATGTTACGCAGCTACGATCAGGAAATCGTCGAGAAACTCATCGGCATCAGCCGCGAGAAGGGCATTGGTATCCGCATGAACTTCGCCTTCAAGGGCGCAACGCGACAGGACGATGGCAGCTTGCTGATCGATGGTGGCGACCAGACCATCGAAACCGACCTTTTGTTGTGGGCGGTGGGCCGCGTCCCGCATACGGCGGACATGGGGCTGGAAGAGGTGGGCGTTGCCCTGGCCGACGACGGCGCGGTGATTGTCGGCGACGACAACCGCACCAACATTCCCAGCATCTATGCCGTCGGCGATGTCACCAACCGCGTGCAGTTGACGCCTGTCGCCATTCGCGAGGGGCATGCCTTTGCCGACACTGTATTCGGTAACAACCCGCGCACCGTCGATTATGGCTGCATACCGACCGCAGTGTTCAGCAACCCGCCGATTGCAGGCGTCGGCATGACCGAGGAACAGGCGCGCGCAAAGCTCGACCATGTAAAGGTCTACAAAAGCGATTTTCGCGCGATGAAAAATGTACTGGCGGGCCGCGACGAGCGCGCGCTTTACAAGATGATTGTGGACGGCGCGACCGACCGTGTGGTGGGCCTGCACCTGATCGGGCCGGATAGCGGCGAGATATTGCAGGCGGCGGCCATTGCGGTGAAGGCAGGGCTGACCAAGCAGGCGTTCGACGATACCGTCGCGCTGCACCCCAGCATGGCCGAAGAACTGGTCCTGATGAAATAATCAGGGGAACAGTGTGATTGGATCGCCCGCCTTCCACCGCGGGTATCGGGCCATTATGCTGCCAAACAAAACCGATTGAAGCAGGCTAGAAAGCCAACGGTGCAATGCGGGCAGGGATTGTGCATCGAACCAAGCCTGATCGGTCGCAGCGAACTGGCGGACGAACGGAACGAGCGCGATATCGGTAAAGCGGGGTCGTTCGCCACCGAGAAACGGTGAAGGCCGGAGTTTCGCATCGATGTCTGTCAATTGGACCAGACCAGATTCACGATGCTCAAAACCGTCCGCCAGCTCGTAACGATGCGGATATTTGTAACGGTCGAGCGCATGTTTGAACGGGCCGTCATTAGCCTCGACCAATCCGTCATCGACATGCGCCAGCCAATTATCGGGGTCGTGCTGGGCGAGCGCCCAATGCATGATATCGAGGCTCTCTTCCAGCACTTCGTCATCAGGAAGGTCCAGAACCGGCACGGTCCCCTTAGGCGACGCTTCCAGCATCTCTAACGGTTTGTCGCGCAACACCACTTCGCGCAGTTCGACCTGCACACCGCTGACCGCAATCGCCATACGAGCGCGCATTGCGTAAGGGCAGCGGCGGAAGCTGTAGAGGATGGGGAGGGCGGTCACTGCTCGCGCGGGTTGGTGCCGATATGTTGCTGGCCGCGTTTTTTGGCCAACGCAATCTGCTTCTGCCGCTCGGCAAAACGCGCGCGGTCTTCTTCGCTGCGCTCGGAATGGCAGGCGGGACAGGACACGCCTTCGATGAAATATTCGGAAGCCTTGTCGTCCGCAGAAATCGGGCGACGGCAGGCGTGGCATAGTTCCATTTCGCCAAGTTCGAGCCCATGCTTCACCGATACCCGTTCGTCGAAAACGAAACATTCGCCCTGCCATTTGCTCTCCGCTTCGGGCACGGTTTCCAGATAGCGCAATATGCCGCCTTCGAGATGATAGACCTCGTCGATGCCCTCCGCTTTCAGGAAGGCGGTCGATTTCTCGCAGCGGATACCTCCGGTGCAGAACATTGCGAATTTGGTCTTGCCCGCCGCCAGTTCGCCGCGATGTTCGCGGAACCAGGCGGGGAAGTCGCGGAAGGCCTTGGTGCGCGGGTCGATTGCGCCCTCGAAGGTGCCGATGGCGACCTCATAATCGTTGCGGGTGTCAATCAGCACGGTATCGGGATCGGAAATTAGTGCGTTCCAGTCTTCGGGTTGCACATAAGTGCCGACCTCGCGTTTTGGGTCGATACCTTCGACTCCCAGCGTGACGATTTCCTTCTTCAACCGCACTTTCATGCGGTAAAACGGCATCTCATCCGCATGAGAATATTTGACGTCGAGTTCTTCGCAGCCGGGCAGGGCGCGCAGATACTTGACCAATGCATCGATGGCATCAGGCTCCCCCGCAACGGTTCCGTTGATGCCTTCGTGCGCCAAGAGGATAGTCCCCTTGATCCCCCGCGCGTTGCACTCGGCCGATATTAGCGGTTGCAGATTCTCCGGATCGGCAAAGGCAACGAAGCGGTAAAGCGCCGCAACCTTTATGGGGTGACTGTCACTCATGGCGCGCGCCTATAGCGCGGTTTCGGCGATTTGGCAGCCTTCAATATCGTCCCGGACTAGTAAATTTAATCGTGCGATTAAAATTTGCATTTGCGTTACGGCAATGCCAAGGCTTTGGCCACGAAACGGTTTTAGGGGGGCTTTATGTCGGCCAATATCGCTGAACTCGAAGCGCGGCGCGCAGCGTCGAAAATGGGCGGCGGGCAAAAGCGGATCGATGCGCAGCACGCCAAGGGCCGCCTGACCGCGCGCGAACGGCTCGACATATTGCTCGATGAAGGCAGCTTTGAGGAACTCGACGCCTATGTCGAACATAATTGCACCGATTTCGGCATGGAGAAACAAAAAATCCCGGGCGATGGCGTGGTCACAGGTTCGGGAACGATCAACGGACGTCTCGTCTATGTATTTAGCCAGGATTTCACCGTGTTCGGCGGCTCGCTGTCCGAAGCGCATGCGATGAAAATCTGCAAGGTCATGGACAATGCGATGAAGGTCGGCGCGCCGGTCATAGGTATCAACGACAGCGGCGGCGCGCGCATCCAGGAGGGCGTGGCGAGCCTTGGCGGCTATGCCGAGGTGTTCCAGCGCAATGTGCTGGCATCGGGCGTGGTGCCGCAGATCAGCCTGATCATGGGTCCGTGCGCGGGCGGCGCGGTCTATTCGCCGGCGATGACCGACTTCATCTTCATGGTGAAGGATTCGAGCTACATGTTCGTCACCGGCCCTGATGTGGTCAAGACGGTGACCAACGAGGTGGTCACGCAAGAGGAACTGGGCGGCGCGGTTTCGCACACGACCAAATCGGGCGTGGCCGACAATGCGTTCGAGAATGATATCGAGGCGCTATTGTCGGTGCGCGATTTCTTCGATTATCTGCCCGAGAACAACCGCATCGGCGTGCCCGAACGCCCGACCGACGACCCGTGGGACCGGCAGGAGGACAGCCTCGACACGCTGATCCCGCCCAATGCCAACCAGCCCTATGACATGCACGAGCTGATCCGCAAGACGGTGGACGAGGGCGACTTCTTCGAGGTGCAGCCGACCCACGCGGGCAACATCATCATCGGCTTCGGTCGTATCGAGGGCCGCACCGTCGGCATCGTCGCCAATCAGCCGATGGTGCTGGCAGGCGTGCTCGACATCAACAGCAGCCGCAAGGCCGCGCGCTTCGTGCGCTTCTGCGATGCCTTCGAAATCCCGATCATCACTTTCGTCGACGTCCCCGGCTTCCTGCCCGGCACCGCGCAGGAATTTGGCGGCATCATCAAGCATGGCGCCAAACTGCTCTTCGCCTATGCCGAGGCAACCGTGCCCAAGATCACCGTCATCACCCGCAAGGCCTATGGCGGTGCCTATGACGTGATGGCGTCAAAGCATTTGCGCGGCGACCTCAACTACGCCTGGCCCACCGCCGAAATTGCGGTGATGGGCGCGAAGGGCGCCGTGGAAATCATCTTCCGCGGGCTTTCGGCGGAGGAGCAGGCGGTGAAAACCGCCGAATATGAAGACCGCTTCGCCAACCCCTTCGTCGCGGCGAGCAAGGGCTTTATCGACGAGGTAATCTACCCTCATTCGACGCGGCGACGGATTGCCTTGGGGCTGCGAAAGCTGCGGAACAAGGGGCTGGAGAACCCTTGGAAGAAGCATGATAATATTCCGCTGTAATCATCTGGCCAGCTTCAGGATCGCCGGTTCCGCCGACTCTATACAGTTGGCCAATTTGCGTTGGGATATGAGGATCGAAAGCGGCGAAGCCTCGTTTGTCAGCAAAGCCGAATTCATATCAAGTTGCGCCAGCTTCTTTCAAGCTGGCACAGACAGCGGATCACACTTTCACTGGGTAGCTGACATCGACGAGATGATTGTTGCGGTTGCTTCGATTCATGTCGTTGACATGACACCAAGACCTTGCAAGCTGGAAGATCAGTTCGGCTATTTGACCAATGTTTACACTGTTCCCAAGTTGCGCAATCAGGGCATCGGGTCAGCGCTGTTGCGACGAGCGAAAAGCTGGGCCTGCGACAATGATCTGGAACTGCTAATCGTCTGGCCGGGCGAAGGAGCAGAAGGTCATTACGAGAAAATGGGCTTCCAGCGTGACCAAGAAATTATGACCGTTGGTCTTCGCAGCTATAATTGATTCTTAGTGACAAAATGAAACTAGACCATCTCAACCATATCGGCGTCGCGATGCCGTCCATCGCTGGAAAAAGGAAGCACTGACATGAGTACCTACGAAGCAACCATCGAATGGCACATCCAGGACGGTGAATCCTTTGAGACGCGCAAATATAGCCGCGCGCATCGGTGGAAGTTCGATGGCGGAGCCGATGTCCCCGCATCCGCCTCTCCGGCGGTCGTCGGTACCGTCTATTCCGACCCTGCCGGCGTCGACCCTGAAGAGGCTCTGGTTGCGGCGCTGGCCAGTTGCCACATGCTGTTCTTCCTCGATCTCGCCTCGCGGTCGGGTCTCAACGTCGTCTCTTATGTCGATCATGCCATCGGCCTGGTGGGCAAGCGCGACGATGGCAAGGTCGCGATGACTAGCGCGACGATGCGGCCGAAAATTACCTTTGCGGGGCCAGCGGACGCCGCGACGATAACTGCGCTGCACCACAAGGCGCATGAGCTTTGCTACATCGCCAATTCGGTGAACTTCCCGGTGACGGTGGAACCTGCGCCGTGAAACTCGGCCGCCTCAACCATATCGGCGTGGCGACGCCTTCCATCGCGGACAGCATCGTCTTTTACCGCGATGTGATGGGCGCAACAAAAATTCATGAACCGTTCGACCTGCCCGAGCAGGGGGTGAAGGTCTGCTTTGTCGATACACCGGGCGCAGGCGGCGCGATGGACGGCACGCAGATCGAACTGATCGAGCCGCTGCCGGGTAACGCTTCGATCGCGGCGTTCCTCGAGAAGAACCCGGCTGGGGGGCAGCATCATGTCTGTTACGAAGTGCCTGATATCCACGTCGCCAAGGCGGCATTCGAGGCACTGGGCAAGCGGGTGCTCGGAGAGCCACGCATCGGCGCGCACGGGACGCTTATCTTTTTTGTGCATCCCAAAGACATGGGTGGTGTGCTTACCGAGATTATGGAAACGCCTGCGACGGCAGGGCACTAACCCAACCAAACACCATGCCGTCACCCTGAACTTGTTTCAGGGTCCATCCATTAGCCGAGACCATCGGTTTAAGCGGCGAAATGGATGCTGAAACAAGTTCAGCATGACGGTGAGTAAATTGACGGAGTATGCAATAGATGACCTACCAAACCATCCGCCTAGACATTGCGGACAATATCGCCACCATCACCCTCAACCGCCCCGAGCGGCTGAACGCGATGCCGCCGCAGATGGCGGACGAGATTGGCGACGCGCTCGACCGGCTGGAGGGCGCGCGTTGCGTGCTCATTACTGGCGAGGGAAGGGCATTTTGTTCGGGCGCGGACTTGGCGGCACGCGGCGAGGGCGCTTCGGTGAGCGGTGGGCAGGGCGCGTATAATGCCCTCAGCAAGAGCTACAATCCATTGATGCTGAAACTTGCCAAGCTGAATGTTCCCGTCATCACCGCCGTCAACGGTCCCGCAGCAGGCGTGGGTTGCAGCCTTGCGCTCGCCAGCGATTTTGCGATTGCCGGTAAGTCGGCCTATTTCCTGCAGGCATTCGTCAATATCGGCCTAGTCCCCGACGGCGGCGCAAGCTGGATGCTGGCGCGGCTTGTGGGCAAGGCGCGGGCGACCGAGATGATGCTGCTGGGCGAGAAAATTCCGGCGGAAAAGGCCGCAGACTGGGGCCTGATCTACAAATGCGTCGAGGATGCGGATTTGCTGGTCGAAGCGAAGGCGCTGGCGACGCGGCTGGCAAACGGCCCGACGGTGGCGTTGGGCATCATGCGGCAAAATCTGGCGGTTGCGTTGAATGTCGATTATGCGACAGCCCTGGTGCGCGAAGCCGAGGGGCAAAGAATAGCGGGCAACACACAGGACGCGCGCGAAGGCGGCATTGCCTTTTTGCAGAAGCGCAAGGCAGAGTTTAAAGGACAATAATCTTCGCGTCCTTCGCTTCTTCGCGAGCTTCGCGTGAAATTTGAAACGTTGAAGGTTCACGCGAAGGACGCGAAGAAGCGAAGAGCGCGAAGATTTGAGTTGGATTGATTGATGGCGAATATCGACGACTGGAAAAATGCTGCCGAGAAGGAGGTCAAAGGCCGCGACCTGACCTGGCGCACGCCCGAGGGGTTCGATATCAGGCCGCTCTACACGGCAGATGATGCGGGCGATCCCGGCCTTCCCGGTTTTGCGCCTTTTACGCGCGGCGTGCGTGCGTCGATGTATGCAGGCCGTCCCTGGACCATCCGCCAATATGCAGGCTTTTCCACCGCCGAGGAATCGAACGCTTTCTACCGCCGCAACCTCGCCGCCGGACAAAAGGGCCTGAGTGTCGCCTTCGACCTCGCCACGCATCGCGGCTATGACAGCGACCACCCCCGCGTAGTCGGCGATGTCGGCAAGGCGGGTGTGGCCATCGACAGCGTCGAAGATATGAAAATCCTCTTCGACGGCATCCCGCTCGACCAGATGTCGGTTAGCATGACGATGAACGGCGCGGTGATCCCGATCCTCGCTTTCTTTATTGTCGCGGGCGAGGAGCAGGGGGTTTCGCAGGCCCAGCTCGACGGCACCATCCAGAACGACATCCTCAAGGAGTTCATGGTCCGCAACACCTATATCTATCCGCCCGAGCCATCGATGCGGATCGTGTCGGACATCATCGCCTACACCAGCGCCAATATGCCGAAGTTCAACAGCATTTCGATCTCGGGCTATCATATGCACGAGGCGGGCGCGACGGCAGTGCAGGAGCTTGCCTTCACCATCGCCGACGGCAAGGAATATGTAAAACGCGCGATGGCGAGCGGACTCGATATCGATGCCTTTGCCGGGCGGTTGAGCTTCTTCTTCGGCATCGGCATGAACTTCTTCATGGAAGTCGCCAAGCTGCGCGCAGCGCGCTCGCTCTGGCACCGCGTTATGGACGGCCTCGGCGCGAAGGATGAGCGTTCGAAGATGCTCCGAACCCACTGCCAGACCTCGGGCGTGTCCTTGCAGGAGCAGGACCCCTATAACAACGTCATCCGCACCACCGTCGAGGCAATGGCAGCAACCCTGGGCGGCACGCAGTCGCTCCACACCAACGCGCTCGACGAAGCCATTGCGCTCCCCACCGATTTCTCCGCGCGCATTGCCCGCAACACGCAGATTGTGCTGGCGGAAGAGACCGGCATTACCAAGGTCGTCGACCCGCTCGGTGGCTCCTATTATGTCGAGGCGTTGACGCAGATGCTGGTCGACGACGCATGGAAGATTATCGAGGAAGTCGACGGCCTCGGCGGTATGACCGCAGCGGTTGCCACCGGAATGCCCAAACGCCTGATCGAAGAAGCCGCCGCTGCACGACAGGCACGGGTGGACAAAGGCGAGGACGTCATCGTCGGCGTCAACAAATACAAGCTTGCGAGCGAAGAGCATCTGGAAACGCTGGAAGTCGACAATGATAAGGTCCGCCAGGGCCAGATTGCACGCCTCAAAAAGATGCGGGCGTCGCGCGATGAAGCCGCGTGTCAGGCAGCGCTAGCTGCGCTGACCGAAGGCGCAAAGAACGCAAATCCTCCCCGGAACGGGGAGGGGGACCGCCCGAAGGGTGGTGGAGGGGGCCCTCAGCCAAGCGCAGCTCTCGAAGGCGGGCCCCCTCCGTCAGCCGTTCCGGCTGCCACCTCCCCGTTCCGGGGAGGATTAGAAAACAACTTGCTCGCCCTCGCCGTCCATGCCGCCCGCGCACGGGCATCGTTGGGCGAAATCTCCGACGCAATGGAACTGGTGTTCGACCGCTATGCCACCACGCCCGAGCCGGTGAAGGGCATCTACGGCGCGGCGCATGAATTCGATGCGCAATGGGCGCTCGTTGTCGATGGAGTCGATGCCGTCGGTCGCCGCCTCAATCGCAAACCGCGCGTTCTGATCGCCAAAATGGGACAGGACGGCCATGATCGCGGCGCCAATGTCGTGGCCTCCGCGTTCAACGACATGGGTTTCGAAGCCATCTCCGGTCCGCTGTTCCAGACACCCGAAGAAACGCTCGCGCTGGCGCTGGAAAAGGACGTCGATGCCATCGGCGCATCGTCGCTCGCCGCCGGTCACAAAACGCTCATCCCCGAACTCATCCGCCTACTGAAAGAAGCAGGCCGCCCCGACGTCAAGGTCTTCGCAGGCGGCGTCATCCCGCCGCAGGATTATGAATTCCTCCGCAACGCAGGCGTGGTCGGTATCTACGGTCCCGGCTCGAACATCGTCGAGTGCGCGGCCGATATTCTTCGCTTGCTGGGGCACAACATGCCTCCATCCGCATAACCCAAAGGATTCGCCACCGGTCGTTAACCATGTTAAGGCGTTCCCGGTCGCGACTGGGGAGAGTTGAGATGAACATCAAGACATTTGCTATAGCTATTTGCGTTGCGTCCGCAGCATCTTTCGTTGCGCCTGCGCCCGTCCTGGCCCAAGAACTCAAGGCGGAGCGTGAAGAAAACGTCACTTATTACCGCGTCGAGATGATTAAATTCCATCACGGCAAAAGACCGCGCGGGGCCGAAATTGTAGACAAATATTTTGCGCCTGCGGATCGCGACATTGGCGGCACGGTTATCGACCTGCACCTGATGACCGGCGACTGGGACTTTATTGCCATGTTCCCGATGTCGGGCGGACCGGGGGATTTGAGCTACACAACCTCGCCCGAGGATGTCCGCTGGATGACCGCGCTTCGCAAGCGCGCAGGTGGGGAAGCAGCCGCCAAGAAGATTACCGATGAATGGGATACGCTAGTCGCGAAGCGCGAATGGCACGTGGCGCATATTCATAACCCACCAAAATAATAGCCCGGTCCGTTCAACTTGCAGGAGCGTCGTCGCGCTGGCATGAGCGTGCGATGATAAATGACTCGCATGCAACGACAAATTCGCCAGTGAAGGCAAGCACCCGCACCGACTGGACCCGCGAGGAAATTGCCGGGCTGTTCGACCTGCCGTTCACCGAGCTGCTGTTCCGCGCCGCCGAAACGCATCGCGCGCATCATGCCAATGGCCAGATCCAGCTTTGCGCCCTGCTCAGCATCAAGACCGGCGGCTGCCCCGAAGATTGCGGCTATTGTTCGCAATCCGTGAAGGCCGACAGCGGGGTCGAGGCGACCAAGCTGATGGATGTGCAGGCGGTGCTGCAAAAGGCGGCGCAGGCGAAGGATAGCGGCTCGCACCGCTTCTGCATGGGCGCGGCGTGGCGCAACCCCAAGGACCGCGATATGCCCGCGATTGTCGAGATCGTGCGCGGGGTCGCGCAGATGGGCATGGAAACCTGCATGACCCTGGGCATGCTGACGCCCAAACAGGCGGATATGCTGGCCGAAGCGGGCCTCGATTATTACAACCACAATATCGACACCTCGCCCGAGCGATACAACGAGATCATCACGACGCGGACGATGGCGGACCGGCTCGAAACGCTCGATCATGTGCGCAAAGCGGGCATCAATGTGTGCAGCGGCGGCATTATCGGCATGGGCGAGACGCGCGCCGACCGGGTGGGCTTCATTCACACGCTGGCGACATTGCCGCAGCATCCCGAAAGCGTGCCGGTCAACGCGCTGGTGCCGGTGAAGGGCACGGTGCTGGGCGACATGCTCGCCGACACGCCGATGGCGAAGATCGACGATATCGAGTTCGTCCGCGTGGTTGCGGTCACGCGGATCACCATGCCGATGAGCATGGTGCGCCTGAGCGCGGGCCGCGAGAGCATGTCTGAGGCGACGCAAGCCCTGTGCTTCATGGCGGGCGCAAACAGCATCTTCACCGGCGACAAGCTGCTCACCGCAGCCAATGCAGGCGACGACAAGGACGCGGCGCTGATGGCGAAGCTCGGGTTGCGCGCGATGGAGACGGAGGAACCGCTTAGGGCGTGCAAGGCGTTGGAGGCGGCGGAGTGATTTCGATGCTGTTGGCACTGGCCACCGCACCGGTTGACGCATCGGTTGATTGCGATTTCCAGCGGAACCACGTGGAGATGGCAGAATGTGAACTTATCGACTATCAGCGGGCCGATGTGAAACTCAATCAAGAGTGGCAATTGGCGCTAGCATCGGCACGTAAATTCGACCGCGAAAATGAAATGACCATTCGGCGCGGACAAATGCGCAGCCTTGTGGATAATCTTAGGGTCGCGCAACGTGCATGGATTACCTATCGGGATGCGCATTGCGACGCGGAAGCACGCAATTATTCGAATGATGGAACTCGCGGGCTCATCCTTAATATCTGTTTGAGAAAATTAACTGAAACGCGCACGCAGCAACTCGAAACCTTTATCGAAAAATAGGGCAAATGTTCGAAAAAATCCTGATCGCAAACCGCGGCGAAATTGCCTGCCGGATTATCAAGACCGCGCGTCGTATGGGGATCGCGACCGTTGCGGTCTATTCGGATGCCGATGCGCGCGCGCCGTTCGTGCGAATGGCGGATGAGGCGGTGCACATCGGGCCTTCGCCTGCCGCGCAGTCCTATCTCGTCGCCGAGAAGATCATCGCGGCGTGCAAGGCGACGGGGGCGGAGGCGGTGCATCCGGGCTATGGCTTCCTGTCCGAACGCACCAGCTTTGCCGAAGCGCTGGCGGCGGAGGGTATCGCCTTTATCGGCCCGCCGGTGGGTGCGATTGCCGCGATGGGCGACAAGATCGAGTCCAAGAAACTGGCGATGGCGGCGGGCGTTAATGTCGTACCCGGCTTTGTCGGCGAGATCGAGGATACCGAACATGCGGTGCGGATTTCGGAAGAGATCGGCTATCCGGTGATGATGAAGGCGTCTGCTGGGGGCGGTGGCAAGGGGATGCGGCTGGCCTACAGCGAGGCCGACGTCCGCGAAGGCTTCGAGGCGACCAAGCGTGAGGGGCTGAACAGTTTCGGCGACGACCGCGTGTTTATCGAGAAATTCATCCTCAATCCGCGCCATATCGAGATCCAGATATTGGGCGACCAGCACGGCAACATCCTCTATCTGAACGAACGCGAATGTTCGATCCAGCGGCGGCACCAGAAGGTGGTGGAGGAAGCGCCATCGCCCTTTGTTACGCCCAAGATGCGCAAGGCGATGGGCGAGCAGTGCGTCGCGCTGGCGCGCGCGGTGGGTTATTATTCGGCCGGGACGGTCGAGCTGATTGTCTCGGGCGCGGACCCGAGCGGCGAGAGCTTCTACTTCCTCGAAATGAACACGCGGCTGCAGGTCGAGCATCCCGTCACCGAGTGCATCACTGGCATTGACCTGGTTGAACAGATGATCCGCGTGGCCGCTGGCGAGAAGCTGGCGATGACGCAGAAGGATGTGAAGATCGACGGCTGGGCGATCGAAAACCGCGTCTATGCCGAAGACCCCTATCGCGGATTTTTGCCTTCGACGGGCCGTCTCACGCGATACCGTCCGCCGGTCGAAGGCTGGGCAGGGGACTATCGCGGCGTCGATGGCGTCCGCGTCGACGACGGCGTCATGGACGGCGGCGAAGTCTCCATGTTCTACGACCCGATGATCGCCAAGCTCGTCACCTGGGGCAAAACCCGCGACGAGGCCGCCGACCTGCAAATCGCCGCACTCGACCGCTTCGAGATCGAAGGCCTCGGCCACAATATCGATTTTGTCAGCGCTATCATGCAGCACCCCCGTTTCCGCTCTGGCGAGCTCACCACGGGTTTCATCGCCGAGGAATATCCCGACGGCTTCCACGGCGCCGCAGCATCGCCCGACCTCGTCAAATCACTCGCCGCCATCGCCGCCTTCGTCGCCACCGCCGAAGCCGACCGGGCGCGTCAGGTCGACGGGCAGCTCGGCGATACCCTGCCGCCGCCATCCGAATGGCAGGTCAAGATCGGTGAAGCGGCGCATGACATTGCCCTGACTGAAGATGTGATCGAGGTGGACGGCGAAGTCCTCGACCTCTCGATGGAATATACCCCCGGCGACAGGCTCGTCGAGGCGGAAATCGGCGAGGAAGAACTGGCCGTCAAAATCATCCGGACACGCACCGGCTTCAAACTCACTACCCGTGGGGCAAGTCATGTCGCCCGCGTCCTGCCCGGCCACATCGCGCATCTCGCGGGTCACATGATCGAAAAAATCCCTCCCGACCTATCGAAATTCCTCATTTGCCCCATGCCTGGCCTGCTCACACAGCTGCATGTCGGTGCAGGCGACAAGGTCGAGGCGGGGCAGCCACTCGCAGTGGTCGAAGCGATGAAGATGGAAAATATCCTCCGCGCCGAAAAGTCGGGCGTGGTGAAAAGCGTGAACGCCGGGGCAGGCGACAGCCTCGCCGTCGATGCGGTCATATTGGAGATGGAATAAGACATGACATTACCCGTAACCGCATTCGTCGCCGCAATCTGCGCGCTTTTGCTTCTGATCACTGCCATCGACACCGTTCGTCAGCGCCTGCGCCTCAAGGCGGCCTTTGGCGATGCAGGTGACAGCAAGCTGGTGAGCGCGAGCCGGAGCCATGGCAATCTTGCCGAACATGCGCCGATCGTCATCCTGTTGCTCGGCTTCCTCGAAATGAGCCGCGCCAATCACATGGGACTAATGGTTGTCGGGGCGGCCTTTCTGGTGGCGCGCGTCGCGCATATCATTGGCCTGCACAGTGTCGGCGCACCGGGCAAACCGCCAGTGGCCAGGCAGATCGGCGTCATCGGCACATGGCTGACCTTGCTGTTGTTGAGCGGGTGGACATTGTTCATTCTGGCAACGGGCAATATCGGCTGAGCCTAACAACCCGCTTGAACCGCACGCCTTTGCATTTATGGAGGGACGTGGAGTTTGGGGAAGGGGAGTTACATGGCCGAAACGGCAGCAATCGATCCGAAACGCGACCGGTTGGTCATTACCGCATCGTCACTGGGCACGATATTCGAATGGTATGACTTCTTCGTATATGGCATCCTCGCCGCGCTGATCGGCAAATTGTTTTTTCCGGCCGACGATCCCACCGCCGCGACTTTGGCCTCTCTAGCGATTTTCGGTGCGGGCTTTGCCGTAAGACCTTTTGGCGCGATACTGTTCGGCTATTTCGGCGACAAGATCGGCCGCAAATATACTTTTCTCGTGACAATTACGCTTATGGGGCTCGCTACCGCCGCCATTGGTATGTTGCCGACCTTTGAGACTGCTGGCGTATGGGCAGCGGGGATGTTGCTGTTGCTTCGCTGCCTGCAGGGTCTTGCGCTTGGCGGCGAATATGGCGGCGCGGCGATTTATGTTGCCGAGCATGCTCCAGACGGCAAACGCGGGCAATATACCAGCTGGATTCAAGCGTCTGTCGCTGGCGGATTCCTGCTTGCAGTGATCGTCGTGCTCGTGTCCCGCCAGTCGATGAGCACCGAAGCGTTCGAGGCATGGGGGTGGCGCATACCATTTCTGACATCGATATTGCTGCTGGCGATTTCGCTCTACATGCGGCTGAAATTGTCCGAAAGCCCGGTGTTCAAGGCAATGAAGGAGGCGGGTACGACCTCCAAAAATCCGTTCGTCGACAGCTTCAAATACCCCGGCAATATCAAGCGCGTGTTTGTCGCGATGTTCGGCGTCGCTGCGGGTTTGACGGTGATTTATTATACGTCGCAATTCGGCACGCTCTACTTTCTTACCGGCACAGCGCGCGTGCCTGAAACTGATGCATTGCTCTATATGGCGGTAGGCGCAGCTTTGGCGGCACCCACCTATGTCGCCTGCGGGTGGCTGTCCGACAAATGGGGACGCAAAAGACTGTTGCTCACCGGATATGCGCTGGCGATTGTCGGCGTATTTCCGATTTTCTGGATGATGGCCGATGCCGCAAATCCGGCGCTGGCAAAGGCGACCGCGAGCAATCCGGTCACACTTTCCTTGCCGAAATGCGACTTCAATGCATTGAACCGTGTGCATGAAAGCGAATGTGCGCAGGCGCTCAACTTCCTTAGCAAGCGCGGCATCGCCTACAGCAAGCAGTCCAGTGACAGCGTGTCGCTTAAGGTCGGCGAAGCTGAATTGCAGGGCTTCGATGAAAAAGCCTATGTTGCGGCGCTGGAAACCGCAGGATATCCGGACAAGTCCGATCCTGAACAGCGGCAGCCGTGGAAGATCATATTGTCGGTATTCCTGATGGTCGCACTGTCGGGCATGACCTACGGTCAGGTGGCGGCGATCCTGGTCGAGCTGTTCCCGGCTAAAATCCGCTACACCTCGATGTCGATCCCTTATCACATCGGCACGGGCTATTTCGGCGGCTTCCTGCCCTATATCTCGCAATATATCGTCGCGCAGACCGGACAGCCCTTTTCCGGCCTGTGGTATACCGTGGCGGTGACCGCGATGGCCTTCATCGTTGCGCTGATCTGGCTTCCGGAAACGTCGGGCAAGACCGAGCTGGATTGACAGGTCCATGCTCGAACGCAAAAGGCGGGCATGACCGATTTCCAACAGCCGCTGCTGCTCCATCTGGATGGCGATGCGCTTGTCGCCAACTGGCTCTTTCTGAAAGCACAGGGCAAAGCGGCGTGCGGTGCGGCAGTGAAAGCCGATGGCTACGGCCTTGGAGCACGCGAGGTCGTGACCCGGCTCCGCGATGCGGGGTGTCGCGACTTTTTCGTGGCACACTGGAACGAAGCGGTGGCAATTGCCGATCTTGTCCCACCGGCGTGGATTTCGGTGCTGAACGGGATTGAAGCGGCTGATATCCCATTGGTCCGTCAACTGGGCGCCATCCCCGTGCTTAACACGCCGAAGCAACTTGCGATGTGGAAGTCGGCAGGCGGTGGCACATGCCATGTCATGCTCGACAGCGGCATCAACCGGCTCGGAATCGGGCGGGAGCAGTTTTCGCCCGAAATGTTCGACGGGCTGGATATCGACATATTGATGTCGCACCTCGCGTCGGCCGATGACGATAGCGAGCAAAATGCGAGACAATTGAAGCTGTTTCGCCAGCAGGCGCTTCTGGTCAAGGCCGGACGGCGCAGCGTTGCCAACAGCGCCGGTATCATGCTCGGGTCGGACTATCATTTCGACCTGACCCGGCCCGGCCTCGCGCTTTACGGCGGCATCGCGCGTGCCGGGATGGCAGGGCATATCGCGCCGGTTGCAAGCATCGCATCGCGGATATTGCAGGTCCGGCAACTCCAGCCCGGGGACCGGGTCGGGTACAATGCGACTTATGTATGCGAAGTGCCGATACGAGTGGCGACATTATCGATCGGCTATGCCGACGGCTATCTGCGCAGCTTTTCGGGCAAGGGGAGGGGGTTCGGAAATGGCATTCCGCTTCCTGTTATCGGGCGCGTGTCGATGGACCTGATCGGCGTGGACATATCCGCAGCCGCAGGTTTGGCTGAAGGAGACTGGCTGGATGTGGCCTATGACTTGGCGGAAGCGGCGACCCTGACTGGCCTTTCGCAATATGAACTGCTGACGGTGTTGGGCAAACGGTACGAGCGTATCTGGCGATAAAACAAGCCATCAATGCCAACGAAAAAGGGCGCCCCGAGAGGCGCCCTTCTTTTACTCACGTGACGATTGGTTTAGAAATCGGCATTGACGCCGAAGAAGAAGTTCCGGCCGAAGCTGTCGAACGGATCGCCACCGGCAGTGCCCAGCAGGCCAAGCGGCGGCTGCCGATCGAGGATGTTGCTGACGCCCGCATAGAAGCGGAAGTCGTTACCCACGTCGAAGCCGATGCGGATGTCATGATACAGAACATCCGGATAATTAACGCGCGGGAAGGCATCGGCATTATTGGGAGCAATCCGTACCAACGATCCCGGAGTACATGGCACCGGCGCACCATTGATATTGCCGGGGCCCCCTGTGTTGGGCGTAATGCCAGTATTGACACCAGCGCGCGGGCAGAGTCCGATGTAGCTGTTCTGCGTTTCATATGCAGCAGCGATTGTCTGCTTGCCGATGTAACGGGCAGCGTAGAGAACGTCCCAGTCACCGAAGTCATATCCCAACGACAGGCTTGCCGACCATTTGGGATCGCCCAGTTCGCTTAGCTGGCGATTCGGCAAAGTTGGCTCGGTCGGGTCGAGGAAGTTATTCAGCGACAGAACCCTCGTTGCGATAGCACGCGCCGTAAACCGATGACCGTTGTCAAACGTCTTGCGGTAGGCGATATCGAAATCGATACCCTTGGTTTTCTGCGCAGCGAAGTTCACGCCACCCGAGATAACCGCAGGTGCCACAAACAGACCCGTAGCAGGATCACGCTGAACAGTGGCGCAGAACGGATTGTTAATTCCGGTCTGGCTGCCATAGCACAAATTCAGGATTTGCTGGGCGCCCAAGGCAGCAATCAGGCTGTTGACCTTGATCTGATAATAATCGACCGTAAGGCTCAATCCCGGGATAAACCTCGGCTCTACTACTACGCCGAGCGTCAAGCTCTTGCCCTTTTCCTCAACCAGTGTCGGGTTGCCGCCCGAAACGAAGCCGGTGCTCTGGGTACGCGCTGTGCAGTTGATGAATGCTTGGCCCAGTACCACAGGATTTGCTGTTGTTGCACAAGCTGCAACCAACGCCGCATTGGCAACGGTAGGAACGCCAGCAGCCTGGCAGTTTACCGCTACGGTGCTACCGGGTGTCGGAAGGTCGCAAGGATCGACGATCTGAGCGAAGTTTTCCGACTGGGGCGAGAACAAGTCACCTTGCGTCGGTGCACGAACCGAGGTCGCATAAGCGGCACGGAAACGAATATCGTCGATCGGTGCATAGACGCCTTGGATGTTGTATGCGTACACAGTCCCCGTCGCCGTGTTGTAATCCGACACACGACCGGCCAGATTGACCGAAAGCTCCTTGGCGAAAGGCATATCCTTCAACAGCGGGATCTGGATTTCACCATAGGCTTCTTTGACCGTCACCGAAGGCGGACGAAAATCCTGAAGCGCATTGAGGAACGTTGCACCGCTTGAAGTCAGTTCGTCAAAGTCGACGCTCGCTTTCTCCTTGCGATATTCAGCACCCAACGCAAATGCGATCGGCCCGCCCGGAAGTTCGAACAATTGCGAAAGGTCGCCACCGACGAATGCCGACGCAACGAATTGGCTGGCAAATTCATCAGTACGTCCTTCCGTATTGATGAAATCCAGAGCGCGCGGGTCGGTACGCCCTTGCCCGAATACGTTGACGGGAACGCAACCGGGGTTGACGTTGCCGCCCACACCAGCGTTAACGCGGCAAATAACCCGTTGGCCGGTCGCGTTGGTGACGAAGTTCGATCCTGTATAACCGACTGGCGCAACGACAGCGTCGACCGCAAGGTTGAAACCATCAAAAGCGGTACCATCCTGTGTGAAAAGGACGAGATTGTTGGTATTGAAACCGGTAGCTTCAAAACGACCGTAGTTCACGGCCAACTCGTACTTCCAATCCTCGTTAAACGTTCCTTCGATGCCCACTACGGCGCGATAAGTTTCGCGTGTGCCATCAAAACCGCGGCCACCCAGATCGATGTTAAAGCGCGCAAGCGGGAAAGTTCCCGTCGCAGTGTTGGTGCAGATTCCAAAGCCTTGCAGAGTGGCAAGGTTTTGGGCGCTCAGAAAGCCGTTGTTGCAACGGAAGGCAGGCCCACCCAATGTGCCGGGCACGCTGGTGAAAAAGCTAGGCTGCCCTTCGCCCGAAACATCTGTCCGCACATATTTCGCTTCAATAAACGGCTTGAAGGCATCCGAAAAATCGTAATGCCCGATAAGGTTAACCGAATAGCGGTCCACGCCCGCAAGCAAGCTTCCCGTATTGCGAAGCGTCGAGCCGTTACCGCCCTGTGTGAAGCCCGTGTTACCGATGCCAGCAAAAGAGGTTGTCGGCGTATCGATGTACAGATCACCCGCATCGTTGAAGCGCAAAAATACGCCGTTTCCTAAGCCGCCGACGGTACCGGCGTCGGATATGGTCGCGTTACGGATACCGCAGAAAAATGTGCTATCCGGGATACCGTCGCCAGCTGCGGGTTCGCCCGCCACCGAATCGCTCTGGTTGAACTGGCAACGGCCGCTTGACGCGCCAGTCAGTTTGTTACGATCACGAAACAGCAAAGGTTGCTGACGGGTATATTCAGCTGACAGGGCAACGTTACCGCGACCATCGCCGAAATTCTGACCGGCGAGTATGCTGGCGAAATAGGTTCCGCGGTCTCCGCGTGACGAAATGCCAGCTTGGGCACGCGCCGTTACGCCATCGAAATCGCGCCTCAGGATAAAGTTGACGACACCTGCTACGGCGTCCGAACCATAAATAGCCGAGTTACCGCCGGTAACGATGTCAATGCGCTCAACAAGGTCGGTGGGAATGGTGTTGACGTCAAAACCGTTATCGCCCGGAGTCGAGGTTACATGGCGGCGGCCGTTGACGAGAACCAGCGTGCGGTCCGTGCCCAGACCGCGAAGGTCGAGCAACGACAGACCGGCAGTACCAATGAAACGGCTCGAGTTGCCCGAGCTGAAGGTCGAACGAAGCGAAGGCAGGTCGTTAAGCGCGTCGCCCAGCGAAACTTCACCCGTTCCTGTCAAATCCTCGATCGTAACCGAAGTAAGGGGAACGGCCGATTCCAGCGTCGGGCGTGCGATGCGCGAGCCGGTAACCAAAATCGGTTGACCGGAACCTTCCTCTTCGGCTTCATCTTCCTCTTCCTGGGCTGCAGCTTCTTCGGCTGCGGTATCCTGAGCGTAAGACGGCAGCGCCGCAAAAAGGGCAAGGCTGATTGCCGAACCGGCAATCATCAGACGTGACTTCTTCATGTTATGAGCTCCCCAGCTACTATTTATTCATCTCCAATTCACATGCTGGTAAAGCGCACAGACACGATAAGCGCAAGTGCCATGCACATTTTTCCGTGAATTTCGCCATTATGTTGCGCCTGTGCAACAGCGATTGGACTTACATATTTTTACAGCTTTGCAATTTTGCTCCGATACAGAAAGATTGAGCGACATAAAATTCCACTCTGGATAGTCAATCGTAAATGAATGTTCCGCAGCCACGTTCGGTCGGTATCCAGTGGATAAAGATACGATTAACGCTTTTTTGCGAATGTTATGGCCGATCTGCTATCCCTGCATTCGTTTGCACGACGGCTGTCTGACTTGCTTTGAAGCAGATTGCCGCTCGAATCGCACGCTTTGCCGGACCAAGGGAGACCCAACCAAAACCATCCATGTTGCAGCGCATGATAAACTGGTGCTAGTGACGGCAATCACCCCAAAAGGAAAACGACATGGCGCGCGCGGGCAACAAGAACGGAGATGGTCCGGTCATCATCAAAAAATACGCAAACCGGCGCCTGTATAACACTCAATCTTCCAAATATATCACGCTGGATTTCCTGGCCGATCTCACCCGCAAGGAAATCGACTTCAAGGTACTCGACGCCAAAACCAACGAGGATATCACCCACAGCGTCCTGACCCAGATCATCATGGAGGAAGAGAATAGCGGGCAGCAGATGCTTCCCACCAACTTCCTGAAGCAGTTGATCGCGATGTATGGCAATTCGATGCCGGGCATGTTGCCGCAGTTCCTGGAAGCATCGATGGATAATTTCCGCAAAAACCAGAAGCAGGTGCAGGAAGTCATTGAGGCGGCGGTTACCGCCGGGCCATTTGGTGCCATCGCCAAGCAGAATATCGAATTCATGCGCTCGGCGCGAGAGGCCCTTATCCCGAATTTGGGTAACCTGACCGGAAAAAAGCCGGAAAAGGAAGAAACCGTGGACGACCTTAAGCGCCAGATGGCGGCCCTGCAGGCGAAAATCGACAAGCTGTCGGGCGAATAACTCCCACATAAATTTCGGATACGACATTGATCAAGCATGCCCTTAGCGTCACGCGCGCAGAAAATTTCGCCGCCTGGTATCAGGAAGTCATCTCGGAAGCCGACCTTGCCGAGGAATCGGGTGTGCGCGGCTGCATGGTCATCCGGCCTTGGGGCTATGGCATCTGGGAGCGCATCCAGAAGCTGATGGACGCCGAGATCAAGGCGGCAGGAGTCGAGAACTGCTATTTCCCTTTGTTTATTCCGCTGTCCTTTTTCGAAAAGGAGGCCGACCATGTCGAGGGGTTCGCCAAGGAAATGGCGGTCGTCACGCATCACCGGCTGGTTGGCGACGGCAAGGGCAAACTCGTGCCCGATCCTGATTCCAAGCTGGAAGAGCCATTGGTCATCCGCCCTACCTCTGAAACGATGATAGGCGCGGCGATGAGCCGCTGGGTGCAAAGCTGGCGCGATCTGCCGTTGATGGTCAACCAATGGGCAAACGTCGTGCGCTGGGAAATGCGCACGCGGATGTTTTTGCGGACCAGCGAGTTTCTCTGGCAGGAGGGCCACACTGCGCATGCCGACAAGGCCGACGCGATGGCCGAAACGATGCGCGCGCTCGAAATGTACCGCGCTTTTGCCGAAGGCCCGCTGGCGATGCCCGTGGTGGCAGGCGAAAAGCCAGAGAACGAGCGCTTTCCGGGCGCGGTTGCGACCTACAGCATCGAGGCGATGATGCAGGACGGCAAGGCGCTTCAGGCGGGTACATCGCATTATCTCGGCACCGGTTTTGCCGAAGCGTCGGGTATCAAATACCAGGACAAGGACGGCGGCCAACAGTTCGCGCACACCACAAGCTGGGGCGTGTCGACGCGGATGATCGGCGGCGTCATCATGACTCATGGCGACGATGACGGCCTTCGCTGCCCGCCCCAAATCGCGCCGCACCAGATCGTGATCGTGCCGATGCTGCGCGATAGTGACGAGGATGAGGCAGTGCTGGAATATTGCCGCAGCCTGCGGATGGAATTGCTGGCGCAAAGCGCGTTTGGCGAGCCGCTGCGCGTGTTGCTCGATACCAAAGCAGCCAAGGCATCGAACAAACGCTGGGCCTGGGTCAAGAAAGGCGCACCGATTATCGTCGAAGTCGGCCCGCGTGATATGGGCGAGGGTAAAGCCGCAGTGCTGCGCCGCGACCGGCTATATAAGGACGACGGCAAGCTTGCGACGGCTTTCACATTGCGTGAAGAGTTTGTGGCGCAAGCCGCTGCGATGTTGGAAGAAATCCAGTCGAACCTTTACAATGAAGCCAAAGACCGAACGCAAGCCAATATCCGCCGCGACGTCACGGACCTTGCATCGCACTATGCAGCCGACGAAGGTGGTTTCGCAGGTTGGGTCGAAGTGCAATGGGCAAAGCCAAGCGGCGCGGCGCTCGACAAAGTTGTAGAGCAGTTGAAAGCGCTCAAGCTTACGATACGGAACACCCCGCTCGACGCCGCACCTGCCAATAGCACCTGCTTCTTCACCGGCGAACCGGCAGTCGAACGCATACTCATCGGGCGGACTTATTGATTTGATTTTTTCGCGCAGAGGCGCAGAGACGCGGAGAAATCTCTGCGTATCTCTGCGCCTCTGCGCGAAACAAATTTCGGAGTCTACCAGTTGACCAAGCGCTTGAAGCATGAGGGCCTGCCGACCCGCGAGCAGATTATGGCTTTCATAAATGAGAGCAAGGAGCCTGCCGGCAAGCGCGAGATTGCACGGGAGTTCGGACTTCGCGGCAATGAGAAGATTGCGCTGAAGGCGTTGCTCAAGGACATGACCGATGAGGGGCTGGTCGATATGGCACCCGGTCGCGCCTTCCATAAAATGGGCGGGGTGCCCAAGGTTACCGTATTGAAGATCGTCGGGATTGACGGCAATCAACCGGTTGCGGTGCCCGAACGGTGGGAGGCGGAGGGCGTTCCAATGCCGAAAATCCGCGTTATCGAGGGCAAGCGCGGCGCGCTCGGTATCGGCGACCGCATATTGGCGCGTACCGAGGAGCGCGGCAATGGCTGGGCCGCGCATGTGATAAAGAAGCTCGCCAAGGGCAGTGAGCAGATATTGGGCGTGGTCGAGGGCGGCGAGAATGGCCGTTTCTGGCTGAAATCCGTCGATAAGAAGGCGCGGTTCGATACGCAGATCGGCGATGTCGGGGAGGCGAAGCCGGGTGACCTGGTGCTCGCCGAGCTGACCGGCAATGCGCAGCGCAAATCGGCGCGGGTTACGCAGGTTCTGGGCGATCCTTTTGCGCCCAAGAGCTTCAGCCTCATCGCCATCCACAAATATGGCATTCCGTTCGAGATTCCCGAGAGCGCCGAGCGCGAGGCCGCGACCGTCAGCAAACTCCCCGTCACCGCCGACCACCGCGAGGATCTCCGCCATCTTCCCATCATCGCCATCGACCCGCGCGATGCGCGCGATTTCGATGATGCGATCTGGGCCGCACCCAATGCCGACACCGGCGGCTTCGACGCCATCGTCGCGATTGCCGATGTCAGCTATTATGTCCGTCCCGGAAGCTCCCTCGATCACGAAGCGGCGAAGCGCGGCAACAGTGTCTATTTCCCCGACCTGGTCGTGCCGATGCTGCCCCACGCGCTGTCGTCGGATAAATGTTCGCTGCGGGCAGGGGAGGACCGTGCAGTCATCGCCTGCCACCTCGCGATCAGCAAGATGGGGCAAGTGACGTCATGGCGTTTTACCCGCGCTGTGGCCCGGATTTCCGCCAATATTCCCTATCCCGATGCGCAAGCAATTATCGATAATGTAGATATGGTTCACGCGGAGACGCGGAGGCGCGGAGAGATTGATCTCCGCGTCTCCGCGTCTCCGCGTGAACAAAATCCTCACCTTGTCGAGCCGCTGCAGCAATTATGGGCATGCTGGCGGTTGCTGGCGCGGGCACGGCATAAACGTGCGCCGCTCGAACTCAACCTGCCCGAAAAGCGGATAACGCTCGACGAACAGGGCCGCGTCACCGGCGTTGCCGAGCGTGTGCAATTGGAAGCACACCGGCTGGTCGAGGATTTCATGATTGCCGCCAATGTCGCAGCCGCCAAGGCGCTGGAAGCGAAGAAATCGTCGCTCATCTACCGCGCGCATGAGCCGCCGAGCCGCGAGAAACTGGTTGCGCTCAAGGATTATCTCAAGACCTTCGACATCGATTTCGCGCTGGGGCAGGTGGTTAAGCCCGAAACCTTCAACGCGATACTCGAAAAGATCATCGACGAGGAAATCCGCCCGCAAATCATGGAAGCGGTTCTGCGCAGCCAGACTCAAGCCTATTACGGCCCTACCAATGTCGGCCATTTCGGGCTGTCGCTGGGCAGCTACGCGCATTTCACCTCGCCGATCCGCCGCTATGCCGACCTCATCGTCCACCGCGCTTTGGTAAGCGCCTACGTGCTTGAGATGCCCAAGCCGAAAATCAAGGATGTCGAGCCGTTTACCGGCCTCACCGAAGCGGCTGTCGCCAAACTCGCAGCAACTTCCGAGGCCATCAGCCGCACCGAACGCCGCGCGATGGAGGCCGAGCGCGAAACCACCGACCGCTACATCGCCGCCTATCTGTCGGCACAGGTCGGACAATTGGTGCAGGCGCGAATCACCGGTGTACAGAATTTCGGATTTTTCGCTACGGTAGAGGGTATTGGCGGCGATGGTTTGGTCCCGGTCTCAACTCTGGGCAAGGACTATTTCCATTATGACGAGGCCAGCCAGACGCTAATTGGCGAAAAAACCCGCCAGGAATTTCGTCCCGGGATGCGGCTCGAACTGCGGCTCGCGGAGGCTAACCCAATGTCAGGGTCGCTGCGCTTCGAATTGCCCGAAGGCGGCAGCTATGCGTCCGACCGGTTCAAGCACAAGCGCAAGGCTGGAAAGTTCGATGTCGGCAAGCGCGGGCGGCCGGGCAATATCAGGCATCAGGGCAAGAAGCGCTAAGCACCTGCCGCGAGTTTTTGCAACAACGCTGCGCTTTCCTTGTCCGCCGGGAAAAACGCCTCGATTGCCAGCTCGGATAGCGTAATATCGAGCGGCGTGCCGAAAATCGTTACCGTTGAAACAAAAGAAATCCGCCCCGCGACGGTGTCGAGCACGAAGGGGATAGCAATGCTGCCCATCTCGGCGCGATTGTCGTTTATCTGCGGCGCATAGCTCGCCAGTTCCTTGCGCAACTCGATCAGCCCGCTGTCAGCGGTCGCGTCGATCTGTTGGTCGAGCCGGTCGAGAATATGGTGGCACCATTCCGCACGGTTGACGATCTGCGGTGCGAGACCATCGGGGTGGAGCGCAATGCGCAACACATTTATCGGCGGCACAAGCAGCGAGGGCGAGACCTGTTCGATCAATATGCCAATGGCATCGTTCGCTGCCAGCATATTCCAGTGCCGGTCCACTGCCAGCGCCGGATAGGGTTCGTGCCCCTTCAGCACATGTTCGACAATCGTCCGCACCCCTTCCATTTCGGGGCTGTCGAGCGGCCGTTCCTGATAGGTCGGCGCATATCCCGCTGCCAGCAACAGGGCGTTGCGCGCCCGCTGCGGCACTTCGAGCCGTTCGGCCAACTTTTCGAGCATCGGCACGCTCGGTTTCGACCGCCCGGTTTCGATAAAACTCAGATGCCGCGTCGAAATATCGAGGTCGAGCGCGAGGTCCATCTGGCTCATCCGCCGCCGCGCGCGCCATTCGCGCAATTGCTCGCCAAGGGGTGCTGCCTGCATGTGCCGTTCCTTTCGCGGAATGGCTTAGCGGAGGCCGTGCTGCACTTCCATTACCTCACACGTAATCGAATTGCCGAAATTTGACGGCAAAAAGGAGCCACTCGAAAGGAGAATGACATGCCCAACTTCACGCTCAAACAAACCCTTATCGCCGACGGCATCACCTGCACCGGCCTTTTCCTCCTCGGCGTTTTCGCCACTGCCACCGTCGCCAGCCTGCTTGGCCTGCCGACAACGATGATCGCCGTCGCCGGATGGATCGGCCTGCCGAGCGCGGCGCTGATGTTCTTCGTCGTCAGCCAGCAGCGCCCGAGCAAGGCACTGGCTAACTTCATCGCGGTCGGCAATTTCCTCTGGGTCGCCACCAGCCTGGCCGTGCTAGCACTTTGCGCGCAATCGATGACCACGCTCGGCATCGTCGTTGTCGCGGCACAGGCGCTTGTGGTGCTGGAATTCGCTATCTTCGAATGGCGCGGCGCAAAGGCGCTTTCGCCCGCCGAACCGGCCTTTAGCTAAGCTCGTCGATCTGTTCGTCGGTCAGCGAGCCGGGGATCACCATCACCGGGCAACGCAGCGTCCCTGCATTGATCCCGGTAAAGTGTGCAATTAGCGGCCCGGGCGCTCCCTGGGCCGCCGCTCCAAGCACCAGTGCAGCGATTTCCGGGTGTTCCTCAAGCATGGCCTTGACTACCTCGATAGCATCGCCCGACTTGACGGTAATCGCGGGCCGCACGCCCATTTCCTCGAAGATCGTCCCCGCCGCCGCCGTTACCAGCTCCTCAGCCCGCACCCGCGCTTCTTCCTCCATCGTCGCCTGCACGCCGCCCCAGGCGACGAAATCGGCCTGTTCGACCAAGGCAAGGATGTGCACCGCGCCCTTCGTTTTCGCTGCGCGGCGCGAGGCGAAGCGCAGCGCGAGCCGCGCCTCTTCGGTCTCGTCGATGACCACCAGATATGTACGCATCGCGGCCCCTTCTATTTATTCGTATAAACTGCGCGAAAACCGCCACCTGCGCAACCATTAGCCGCTTGACGCTGCGGCGCGCGAGGCTATTCGGGAGAAAACCGCGACCGGAGAGGCTCCACCAATGCCCATCGAACTCAAAATGCCCGCGCTTTCGCCGACGATGGAAGAAGGGACGTTGGCAAAATGGCTGGTGAAGGAGGGCGACAGCGTGTCCTCGGGCGATTTGCTGGCCGAGATCGAAACCGACAAGGCGACGATGGAGTTTGAGGCGGTCGATGAAGGCGTCATTACGCAGATACTGGTCGCCGAAGGCACCGATGGCGTGAAGGTCGGCGCGGTGATTGCAATGATTCAGGGCGAGGATGAGGATGCAGCGCCCAAGGCTGCGGCTCCGGTTGCGCCGAAGCCTGAGCCGGAAGTTGCTGCGGCACCGCCTCCTCCAACAGCACAAGCGCCTGTTGCGGCACCAGCCAAGGACTCCGGCGACCGCATCAAGGCCAGCCCGCTCGCCAAACGCATCGCTGCCGAAATGGGCGTGGACCTCTCGCGCTTAACCGGCACCGGCCCCAATGGCCGCATCGTCAAGGAAGATGTCGAGGCCGCAGCCGTCAGCGGCACAACGGCGGCCCATCCGGCGCCGACCGCCCCCTCCGCGCCGTCGCCCGCAGCCCCAATTGACACAGACATCCCGCACGAAGTCGTCAAACTCTCCAACATGCGCAAGACCATTGCGCGCCGCCTGACCGAGAGCAAGCAGACCGTTCCGCATATCTACCTCACCGTCGATATCCGCCTCGACGCGCTGCTCAAGCTGCGCGGCGAGCTCAACGCCAGCCTGGAGGTGCGCGGCATCAAGCTGTCGGTCAACGACATGCTGATCAAGGCGCTGGGCCTCGCGCTGATCCAGGTGCCCAAATGCAATGTCAGCTTTGCAGGCGACAATATGCTGCAATACACCCGCGCCGACATCAGCGTCGCGGTGTCGGTGCCCACCGGCCTCATCACCCCCATCGTCACCGACGCCGCGAACAAGTCGCTGTCCAAAATCTCGACGGAAATCGGCGAACTCGCCGCGCGCGCCAAGGAAGGCAAGTTGCAACCCCATGAATATCAGGGCGGCACCGCGTCGATTTCCAACATGGGCATGATGGGCATCAAGCAGTTCGAAGCCGTCATCAACCCGCCGCAAGCGATGATCATGGCGATCGGCGCGGGCGAAAAGCGGCCCTATGTGGTCGACGACGCGCTGGCCATTGCCACGGTAATGAGCGCCACCGGCAGCTTCGACCACCGCGCCATCGACGGCGCCGACGGGGCGGAGTTGATGAAGGTGTTCAAGGAACTGGTGGAGAAGCCGTTGGGGTTGGTGGCTTGAGGAGTAAAGTGTTCTGGCTTTCGGCAACGCTTTCTGGACTTGGAGGAGCATTGGTTGTTTTAAGTTTAGTTGCTTTGTTAATTGGTGTTGTGATCCGGCATATCGGTGAAGGGGCCGTAGGGGATAACAGCAGCGAGAACACAATAATCGTTGCTACACTTAGCTTCGGACTGCTGGCTTTTGTTGCGTTGCCATCGCTTGCAACGGGACAAGCGAAACAAGCAAGAATGTTTGCATGCTATTTTGCAATCGCGTTCTCGTTTCTCGCCGCACTGATACTCATCAGCATACGATATTTTGTTTCGTTTGGTGGCTCTTGAACACTGGCACACAGGATAGGCTTTGGACTGACCCCTCTCCCCTTGCGGGAGAGGGAGGAGCCCGCGCCGAAGGCGTGGGAGGGTGTGGGGTCGCGTCGCGGCAAGCGACGCAAAAGACTCTTTCCGAGGTTCAGGCGCGCAGGAAATGGCTCATTAAACGCGCACGCTATATGCGCGCCAACCCGACCGAGGCCGAGCGAAGAATCTGGAATATTTTGCGTCACCGGCGATTAGGCGAACTTCGCTGGCGACGGCAGGAAATTATCGATGATTTGTATATCGTCGATTTCATCTGTTTCGAACACCGGCTGATCATCGAAGCCGACGGCAGCCAGCACGCGGATAATGAAGAAGATGCGGCGCGCGATGCGTATCTGCAATCGCAGGGCTTTCGCGTGCTCCGTTTCTGGAACGGCGACATTCTGGCCAATATCGAAGGCTTGGCGGAAAGCGTCTTGCATGCCGTCGGAATTTTGGGCGCACAGACGTGCGCAGACCCCACCCCCAACCCCCTCCCGCAAGGGGAGGGGGCTAGCGAAAGTATCTCGAATGTCTGACTATGATTTGATCGTCCTTGGCTCCGGCCCCGGTGGCTATGTTGCCGCCATCCGCGCCGCGCAGCTTGGGCTGAAAACCGCGATTGTCGAGCGGGAGAATCTCGGTGGTATTTGCCTCAACTGGGGCTGCATCCCGACCAAGGCGCTGCTGCGCTCGGCGGAGATTTATCATTATATGCAGCATGCGGGCGATTACGGGCTGACCGCGGCCAGTATCAGCGCCGATATCGACGCGGTGGTGAAGCGGTCGCGCGGGGTGGCGAAGCAGCTCAACCAGGGCGTCACGCACCTGATGAAGAAGAACAAAATCGCCGTGCATATGGGCGAAGGCAAGCTGACCGCCGCGAACATGATCGAGGTGAAGGGCGAGAAGGGCACCGAAACCCTGACCGCCAAGAACATCATCCTCGCCACCGGCGCGCGCGCGCGGGACCTGCCGTTCGCGCCCGCCGACGGCAAGCGCATCTGGACCTATCGCCACGCGATGGTCCCGCCCGAATTGCCGAAGAAGCTGCTGGTCATCGGCTCGGGCGCCATCGGCATCGAATTTGCGAGCTTCTACAACGATATGGGCGCGGAGGTGACCGTGGTCGAAATGCTCGATCGCATCGTTCCGGTCGAGGATGCCGATGTCTCAACTTTCCTTGAGAAGGCACTGAAAAAGCAGGGCATGACAATCATGACCGGGGCAGGGGTTGAAGAAATTAAGGCCACGGCATCGGGCGTTTCAGCCAAGATCAAGGGCAAGGACGGCAAGGTCGTTCAATCCGACTTCACCCACTGCATCGTCGCCATCGGCATCGTCCCCAACACCGAAAATATCGGGCTGGAGGCGCTGGGCGTCGCAATGGACCGCGGTTTCCTGAAAACCGACCCGATGTGCCGCACCAATGTCCCCGGCCTCTGGGCCATCGGTGACATCACCGCGCCGCCCTGGCTGGCGCACAAGGCGAGCCATGAGGGCGTGATCGCCGCCGAAGCCATCGCCGGCGGCCATCCGCATGCGATGGACCCGCTGAACATCCCCGGCTGCACCTATTGCCACCCGCAGGTCGCTTCGGTCGGCCTGACCGAAGCCAAGGCCAAAGAAGCGGGCCACGACGTCAAGGTCGGCAATTTCCCCTTCATCGGCAACGGCAAGGCCATCGCGCTGGGCGAGGCGGAGGGCTTCATCAAGACCGTGTTCGATGCCAAGACCGGCGAATTGCTGGGCGCGCACATGGTCGGCGCGGAGGTGACCGAACTGATCCAGGGCTACACCATCGGCAAAACGGCAGAGCTGGTCGAAGCCGACTTCATGCACACCGTCTTCCCGCACCCTACGCTGAGCGAGATGATGCACGAGTCTGTGCTCGGGGCTTATGGCAAGATGTTGCACATGTGATGATGTTTAGGTTTCGCGTTGGGACAGTATTTTAACGCAAAGAACGCGAAGATTTTCAAGAGGTCAGTTGAGCAACGCGAGCTTAGCGAGCAATATCCACATCTTGAAAATCTTTGTGTTCTTTGCGTTGAATCATTCTTCCTTACGGCCCCTCTTATGCTCTCCGTTGAAAATTTCCGCTGTCCTACAAGCACCTAATTTGTCATCCTTCAGGACAACAAGATTCTGTAGGAAACAAAAACATGCAAACGACTGTGAACTTGGTTAGAAAACTGCGGATCTTGGCGCTTTGCAGTGCGGCGGTTTTGGCCAATGCAGCCAACGCGCAAAATGCCGTCATCACCGCCGAAAAAATGATCGACGTCCTGACCGGCAAGACCGTCGAATTTCCGGCGGTGTTTGTCGGCTCCGACGGCCGCATCACCAGCATCGCCGATGCGCGCACGGTCAGATGGGGCAATGACGTCACGCATATCGACCTGTCGGGCAAAACGATCCTGCCGGGCCTGATCGACATGCATGTCCATCTTGACGGCCCCGCCGATATCGGCGGCTATCGCGGGCTGGAGTTTACCGACAGTTTCTGGGGCATGACTGCAGTGGGCAACGCCAGAGCGATGCTCGATGCGGGTTTCACCACGGTGCGCAACGTCGGCTCGGGTAACCGGAACGATATCGGGCTGAAACAGGCCATCGATAATGGCTATGCCGTCGGCCCGCGCATCGTGCCTGCGGGCTATGCGCTTGGCGCGACCGGCGGCCATTGCGACTCGACATTCCTGCCGCCGAGCCTCGAAAAAGCCGAGAAAGAGGAAGGGATTGCCGACAGCCCCGACGAACTGCGCTACCAGGTCCGCCGCCAGCGCAAATATGGCGCGGAGGTCATCAAGGTCTGCGCCACTGGCGGCGTCTTTTCACGCAATACCGAGCCGGGGCAGCAGCAGCTTTCCGAAAGCGAGTTGCGCGTGATTGCCGATGAAGCACATCAATGGGGTATTCGTGTTGCCGCGCACGCGCATGGCGGGGAGGGCATCAAGGCCGCTATCAAGGCGGGGATCGACACGATCGAACATGCCAGCCTTGTCGATGACGAAGGAATTAGGCTGGCAGCGGCGCGCGCGCGTCCGGTCTGGTTTTCGATGGATATCTATAACACCGATTACACGCAGGCCGAGGGTGCGAAGAACGGAGTATTAGAAGACAATCTCAGAAAAGACCGGGAAGTTGCTCAAATCCAGCGCGATAATTTCCGAAAAGCGCACAAGGCTGGTGTCAAAATGGTCTTCGGTTCCGACGCCGGCGTGATGCCGCACGGCGAAATCGGCAAGCAATTCAAGACGATGGTCCAATATGGCATGACGCCACTCGAAGCGATCCAGGCCGCCACCCGCAATGCCGCGCAGGCTCTGGGCCGCGAAAAGGATGTCGGCGCGATTGCCGTAGGGCGCTTTGCCGATATCGTCGCAGTCGATGGCGATCCGCTGGCCGATGTTGGTGAGCTCGCTTCGGTCGATGCCGTCGTCAAAGGTGGGAAGCTGGTGGATTGATTGGCACGCAGCAGGGTGATATTATCGAGTGATGGCTCAAAAGGGCTCTAAAAGGACAAGTAGCTGGGGGTTACGAAAATGATGACATTGGTCGCAGCAACGATGCTGGCCATGGCCGCACAGAAGGCCGATCCGTTGAACATGGCGCGCAAGGCGTACAACAATTGCATGATCGAAACGCACAACAAGGGCGTGTCCGACAAGGCCAGCCCGAGCGATTTTCTGAAAACCGCCGAAGCCGCTTGTCCGACCGAGCGCAGCACCTATCACGGGATGCTGGTGCGGGCGGAGCGCGGCTATGGGTCGAGCCAGAAAGACGCCGAGCAGTTCGCCAATGAAGAAGTGCAGATGATGGTCGACGGCATCGTCAGCGCATTCAACGAAAACGCTGATAGCGGCGCAAAACTTTCGCCCGAAAAATAGGGCGTTAGCCAAGTTGTCCGAGAAGCAGGCCGCCCAGACCGGCGGCGGCCAGCGTCTTGATGACATTCCATTTGAATCGGAAGATCAGGACGGCGGATAACAAAGTGAGCAGTGCCGCCTGCCAGCTGAAGCTGCCAGCATTTGGCCAGTAGAGCCGCAGCGGCCCATATTGCCGCTCGCCGACGCGCTCGAACAGCACATGCAGCGCAAACCAGACCGACAGGTTGGCAATCACGCCAACCACCGCCGCCGTCAGCGTCGCGAGGCCGCCCTTCAGCCATCTGGCATTCTCCATCCGCTCCAGCCACGGCGCGAAGGCGAATATCCACAGGAAGCAAGGCGCAAAGGTCACCCATGTTGTGAGTCCGGCGCCGATGATGCCCGCCACCAGCGGCGTAAATGGCTCCGGCGCGCGGAAGGCAGCGAGATAGCCGACAAACTGGGTCACCATGATGAGCGGCCCCGGCGTCGTCTCGGCGAGGCCGAGCCCGTCTGCCATCTCGCCCGCCGACAGCCAGCCAAAGCCCTGCACCGCCTCCTGCGCCATGTATGCCAGCACCGCATACGCCCCGCCGAAGGTCATGATAGCAAGCTGGGAGAAGAACAGCCCAATATCCCACAGCACATGACCTTTGCCCACGGTGGCGAGAACCACTGCCATCGGAGCCAGCCAGATGACCGCCCAGGCAGCAATCGTCCTGAAAGTCGCAGCCCAAGGCTTGACCGTCGGCACTGCAACAATGTTACCGGGTTTGAGAGCAAGCCAGTCGGGCCGTTGCGCAGCGACGATCATGCCCACCACGCCTGCCCCTAACACCACGACGGGGAAGGGCAGATCGAAGAAGAACAAGGCGGTAAAAGCTATTCCCGCAACGACTTGCTTTAATCGCGTATTGAGCGCACGGCCTCCGATACGGATGAGCGCCTGCACCACAATCGCTAGCACCGCCGCCTTGATCCCCAGGAAAAGTGCCGCGAACCAGTTGAGATTGGCAGCGTAGGCATAAAGGATCGACAGCGCGAGAATGACCAACGCGCCAGGGATGACAAACAGCAACCCCGCCGCGAGGCCACCCTTCACACCGTGCAAACGCCACCCGATCCAGGCCGCAAGCTGCTGCGCCTCTGGTCCCGGCAGCAAATGGCAGAAGTTGAGCGCGCTCAGATATTGCTCCTCCTCCACCCATTTGCGCTCGTCGACCAGTTCGCGGTGCATCAGCGCGATCTGCCCTGCAGGTCCGCCGAAACTGAGACAGCCGATGCGCGCAAAAACACGGACCAGTTCGTTGAAATCGGGTGAGGGGAGGGTCGCCGCCATATTCTCGCTCCATGCCTTGGTCATCCGCACAAGCGGACAAGAAAGGCAACGCTTGGGCGCGGACGCCTGACCGGGAGGTTGCTTCGTCCCGATAATGGTCGGTTAGCGCGAATGAGGGCGACGCAGCAAGAAAGAAAATCTTGGCGTAAAGGCGGTGGCCTATTCGTTGGGCAAGGGAACCCCGGCTATATTGGAAAGGTCGTAAACTCGTACTTTTTCTTCCTGCGGGGAGAGAAGGTCGACCAATTCACATTTTTTCCCAGCGATCCGGCACCGCGCTATTACGTCTCCGATAACTAGAAAATTCGTCTTGTTGACAACAAAACCTCCACTTCTGGCTTTAATGTCGACATAGAGCGCGATCGATGTGTCGCCGCTGGTAGCGAAGTGGCGACATGCGACCTCGCCAAGTGCAGCTACACAGGGTGTCATTGCTTTTTCGATGGCTTGTTTCCAGCTCGATTGCCCGGTCGCTACCCAAATGCGATGGTCGGCATCATCAACTACCCCATTCGAGTTTTTTGCCCAGCCTCCAACAAGGGCGGCATAACGGCGGGGGCGATAATCGGTTGGCGCGTATACGGACTGTTCGGTTAGCAAATAGGTCTGAGTAAGAGTGCAGTCGCGGCTTACTGTTTCCCGGCATTTTTCGCCCAGTCTTGTGTTGGCTGCTTGGTCTGTTGCCCCAATGGCGAAAAAGATATCCGCTTCCGGGCCATATCCGATAGCGAAAGCAGGTGCTGAAAGGACACCAACCGGCTCGCACCCTTCGCCAACCATGGCCCGGCAGCTTTTGACTGCTTCCTGCGCTGCTTGTTGCAGATCCTTGGCGCCTGTGGCGATCCAGATGCCAAGATAATCCGGGTTGTGCACTATCGCGCCAAAGCCGTGACCGCTTTCATCACCCGGCAGCTTATGCAGTTGCACTTGCGGCCGGGCATCCGCGGCCGATTGTGTATCTGGTTTTTTCTCGTCGATTGAAGCTATTGCGGGCGCACCGAACAATAGCGCCAAAGCGATGGCAATCAATCTCTTGAGCAGGACCGGCTTGTTTTGCATAATGGAAACTTGGTTGGGTTTGGACGTCGGCTTGCGACGTAATTGAACAGCGGCCAGTCAGGAATGCGCCGCGATGTACCGTTACATGAAATGTACCGCTGTTACGGACCGGCCTATCGGCAGCTCAGGGCCTGGCTAATCCCGATCCGTTTCGGAAATCAGGGAGCATGACGGTGGCGGACAGGGTGGGATTCGAACCCACGGTGAGCTTGCACCCACGACGGTTTTCAAGACCGTTGCCTTAAACCACTCGGCCACCTGTCCGTTGCGAAAAGCGCCCTAGACAGTCAATGATGCGCTGGCAAGCAAAGTAAAATGCGCCAGTCCGATATTTAAGGGGATTCCCTTGACCTGACCGTTATGTCACTATGACGCCAATCGATAAGGGATGTTGGCGTGTACGAATTATTGTTCAAATGGGCAGCGACTCCTTTGGCTGCCGCGTTGCTGGCACAATCGGGTGTGCCGCAATCCAGCACATCCATTCCGGACCAGGGTGCAATCGCGCTAGAGAGCGGGTTTCGTGTCTATCTCGCGCAAGTGCGTCAACGGGCGCTTCGCGAGGGGGTTTCGGCGACCACGCTGGACAAGGTGTTACCGTCACTCAGCTATAATGAGCGCGTGGTGCGGCTCGATCGCGCGCAACCCGAGGGTGCGGCCGATGCACCGATCCCTCTTTTCGCGCCGTATAAGGCCAGGCATGTCGATGCCTCACGGATCACGCGCGGGCGCGCCAAATATAGCGAGTTGCGCCCGATGCTGGCACGGATCGAGGCACAGACCGGCGTACCCGAGGAAATGATGATCGCCATTTACGGCCACGAAACCAATTACGGAACGGTCACCGGCAATTACAACGCACCCGAGGCGCTGGCGTCGCTTGCTTATGAAGGCCGCCGCCGCACCTTGTTCGAGGCCGAACTGGTCGCGGTCCTGAAAATGATCGATCGCGGCGTGCCGCAATATGCCATCACCGGAAGCTGGGCAGGGGCGCTCGGCAAGCCGCAATTCCTGCCTTCGGTTTATCTGCGTCTTGCCCGCGATGGCGATGGCGACGGCTATGCGGATATCTGGCGCAGCGAGGTCGACGCGATGACGTCAATCGCCAATTATTTCGTCAGCGCGGGCTGGCGGCGCGGCGAGGAATGGGGCTTTGCCGTCAATGCTCCAGCTTCGCTGAACCGCACGGCAATCAAATCGCGGATAACGCCGCCGCGCTGCCCGCGTGTATTTGCACGGCACAGCCAGTGGAAAACCATCGCGGAATGGCGACAACTCGGCATCACGCCGCAACGCGGTTACTGGCCCAAGGACAGCATGATGGCGACGCTGATCGAACCCGATGGTATTGGAAAAACGGCATATTTACTTGGCGGCAACTACCGTGTGATACTCGACTATAATTGTTCGAACTTTTACGCGCTTTCGGTGGGGTTACTGGCTGATGAGGTACGCAATTAGGGGATTGGGCGCGCTCGCCTCGGCGGCGGCGCTGGCATCTTGCGGCAGCTTCGATAGCAAAAGCGACAGCGGCGCACCGGCAAGCGCCTCGACCGAAGCGTTGGCACCGCAAAGCGTCAGCGACGAACCAGTCAAAATCGGTGTGCCCTTCACCGTCGGCGGTGTTACCTACACCCCGCAAGATGTGCCCGCCTATGACGATGTGGGCTATGCAACTTACTACGGAAGCGAGCTGGCAGGCCGTCCGACGGCGAATGGCGAAACCTTCAACCCGGTGGGTGCGAGTGCGGCGCACAAGACGCTGCCGATGCCAAGCTATGTCGAAGTTACCGCGCTCGACACCGGCCGGACGATTCTGGTCCGCATTAACGACCGCGGACCACTGGCCAACGATCGCCTTATCGACCTGTCCGAAGGCGCAGCGCGGCAGCTGGGCATCGCGCAGCAGGGCGTTGCAGGCGTCCGTGTTCGCCGAGTCAATCCGCCGGAGCAGGAAAAATCGGTTTTGCGGCAGGGGATGACTGCGGTCGAACGGATCGAAACACCGGGACCGCTGCTGAAGGTATTGCGCGACAAGCTTGCCAAGCTGCCGCGACCTTTAGCGATGGCGCAGAAAATCGCGCCTGTGCCGGTCAAGCCCGCTATAGCGACATCGGTCGATCAAGACCGCTTCATCCGCGAAGGCGGGAATGCGCCTGGACCAAAGACGCCATCGAACCAACCTGCCCCTGCGGTTTCGGGGAACTATGTAGCGCAGGTCGGGGCTTTTGCATCGCGTGCCCGCGCCGATGCGCTGGCCAAACAGATAGGCGGTTCTGTTGCACCAAGCGGCCACGGCAGGCTATTTCGCGTGCGCCTCGGACCCTTTACGAGCGAAAGTCAGGCGGCCGCAGAGGCACGCCAGAAAGGCTATCCACAGGCGCGCATCTATCGCGACTGATTTCGCTGGCGAATTGCGCCGCCAGACGCTTTAAGATGCGGTATGCGCGGGCGATTCCTATCGATTGAGGGCGGCGAGGGTGTCGGCAAGTCCACGCAAATTGCGGCGCTCGCCGATGCCATCCGCAAAGCAGGCCATGACGTCATCGTCACCCGCGAACCGGGCGGCACGCAAGGCGCAGAAGCCATAAGGCAGATGTTGCTGGGCGGCAGTGCAGAGCGTTGGCTGCCTCGTGCCGAAGCGCTGTTGTTTGCTGCCGCGCGCAGCGACCATGTCGAAAGGCTCATCGAGCCGGCGTTGGAAAGCGGCAAATGGGTGATTTCCGACCGCTTCATCGACAGCAGCCGCGCCTATCAGGGTGGTGGGTCCGGGCTGTCCGACACAGATATTTTGGCGCTGCACGAGATCGGCAGCCGTGGCCTGATGCCCGACAGGACGTTGGTTCTCAGGCTCGATCCCGCCGAAGCTTCACGCCGTGCCGCCCAACGCGACGATGGCCAAGGGGACCGTATTCAGGCGCGCAACTCCGATTTCCACGAGAATGTCGATGTCGCTTTCGTCGGCTATGCCGAGCGTGACGCGCGCGTGCGGCTGGTCAGCGCCGCTGGCTCACCCGATGAGGTGACGGCGCGTTTGCTTGCCGAAATATCCGATCTGCTGGCAACCGGATGACTGAGCTTTTCGGCCATGACCAGCCTTGGCGGCAATTTTCTTCGGCGCTGGCCAGTGGCAAGCTGCATCATGGCTGGATATTTGCCGGACCGCGCGGGGTGGGGAAGGCCGCCTTTGCCCTTCGCGCCGCAGCTGCTCTGGTCGATCCGGACGGGCAGCATGGTGGAATGATCGCGCGTGGATCGCATCCGGATATATTGACAATCAAGCGCTTGCCTAAAGAAGCTCCGAAGGATGATGAGGAAATCGATGCTTCCACCGAACTGAGGCGCAGCATTACGATAGACCAGATCCGCAATTTGCAGGCGTCGCTGACCACGCGGCCCGGACTCGCCGACAAGCGCGCGATCATTATCGACGCCGCAGACGATCTCGAACGCAATGGGGCGAACGCATTGCTCAAATCGCTCGAAGAACCGCCGGTCGGTACCTATTTCCTGCTCGTGAGCCATGCCAGCGACCGATTGCTGCCGACCATCCGTTCACGCTGCCAGATCCTCCGTTTCGACCCGCTGAACGAAGCTGATATGGCAGCGGCCTTGCGCGCCGCCGAGCCGGATGCCAGCGCCGACGATATTGCGGCCTTGGTAAGAGCGGGCAATGGCGCGCCCGGTCAAGCTATTGATTTTCTTGGGCTTGAGATCGAAAAACTCGAAAACGCCATGACGTCAATTATTGCCACGGGGGACCGAAACAATGCTCTTCGCAGCACCCTTGCCGAGCAATTGGCGCTGAAGGCAGCTCAACGCCGCTACGAGGCCTTCCTGCGTCGCGCACCGGCGCGGATCGCCGAGGTCGCCCGGCAAACCGACGCGGGATCGGTCATGGAAGCAACCAGGGCCTGGAGCGCGGCAAACGCTCTCGCCAATCGCGCGGTCGCGCTCAGCCTCGACAAGCAAAGCGTGGTCTTTCAAATGGGAAGCTTGCTGGCATCGCTGCAACCGAATAAGGCGGCGTAACAAGCCGATTTTCGCGAGTATCCCGAGTATTATCATGTCCGAGCCATTCTACATTACCACTGCCATCGCCTATCCCAACGGCAGGCCGCATATCGGCCATGCCTATGAAGCGATTGCGACCGACGCGATTGCCCGGTTTCAGCGGCTAATGGGGCGCGATGTCTGCTTTCTGACCGGCACCGACGAACATGGCCTTAAGATGGACCAGACCGCGCGCGGGCTTGGCATCGCGACGATCCAGCTTGCGGATGAAATGTCGTTTTATTTCAAAGAAATGTGCAAAAAACTTGATATTTCGGTCGATCATTTCGTGCGAACGACGTCCGAGCATCATCACAAGGCGAGCCAGGCGATCTGGAATTTGCTCGAGGCCAATGGCGACCTCTATCTTGATCGCTACGAAGGCTGGTATTCGGTCCGCGACGAAGCTTATTATGACGAAAGCGAGCTAAGCGACGGGG
>JAESFX010000164.1_pt1 | contig 61515 bp, 61 predicted proteins | sample 9269501 | NCBI WGS metagenome assembly JAESFX01 (sample SAMN14515570, study PRJNA621655) | algae metagenome | isolation source: Desmonostoc geniculatum HA4340-LM1 and co-occurring heterotrophs from cave... | place: USA: Maniniholo cave, Kauai, Hawaii | collected 2009-07-28
AGTAGAAGATTTAATGCCTAATGCTAATATAACGGCTGACAGATTTCATGTTATGAAACAAGTGAATGATGAATTAGATGCTATGCGTAAAGCTGAAAAGAAAGCAGCAATGTCACTAGAAGACAAAACTGAAGAACCCAAAAGGCTCAACTGGCATTTCATAAAGTTAAAGTGGGAATGCTAGTGGGTCAAAGTGATGAGACTCGTCGTCGTCATGCAGATAATATTGCTGAGGCAATTGCAGCTGGTGGAGGTAATGGTGGCTTTGCCCACAGTTTGGAAGGGGCAGAAGTATTTAGTTTGAATTGTGTTTTACCAGCCTTTTCAAATGCTGAATTAATGCTGGCCCGCATTATTTACTCAAACCGCGCCAATCTGAACATGATCCAAAACGCAGCGTTTACCGCTTCAAATGGATTCCCGATCGCGAGCGTGGCGATGAACCCCTACGATACAGTGGCGCTGGCGAACTTCAGGAACGCAATCTCAAGCGAATGGTGGACGCACTGGTAAAGGGTGGCATTACAAAATCAGAAATTTTCAAGTCTATCCGCAATTTTGATGTAAAAGATGGCATACACCGCAAAGCAGCCTTAATCGTCAATAGCTACGAGCAAGCTCGCACTATCAAAAAATTTCTTAACGACTATCATCCAGAGGTTGGCAGATGCACAAAAGCAGTTGTTCGCTCCCTCAAAGAAGGAGAGCAACCGACAGATTTTGTCACAACTGCCCAGTGCGAGGCACTTGGAGATGATGAGAGCTGCGATATTTTAATTTTCCCTATACTTGCAATTGGTTGGGGCGTAAATATTGTTTTCACCAAAGGGCAAAGGAAACTTGATGCTGCAATTGGCTCGATTTACTTTCTTACTCGTCCCCATCCGTCCACGGATGATATGCAGCTTTTGTACAGCCTAGCAGGACGGTCAACGCAAGAATTTGATAGTAAAGTTTTTACCGAAGCAGAAGACCTAAGCGCGATCGCTACTTCTTGGCACCAGTCTCGAAAAAATCTCTGGCGATCTGCCAATCGATTGTTACGCGAACCCTTGATGGCTAGCCGTCTTGGTTCCGATCTATTTAGACCATTTACAGCTAATCAAATGGTTGCCATTTTGCAAACAATTGGGCGAGGTATGCGGAATGGCTGTCCAGTAGCAGTTTATTTTGTGGATGCAGCTTGGGCGATTCAATCCACAAAGGATAAACCCGACTCTAGGCGAGACAGTATGTTGGTGCAGATGCGAATCATCTTACTGGACTTTAGACTAAAACAGAGCGATCGGTAAATAATGGGACTGCAAAAAGTGAAGGGATGCGTGTAAGAACAAGCACCCCAGTAACGGAAGATGAAAGAAGCACTACCAACCTTCATCAGCCGCTATGGATGTTTTTGCACAATTGAAAGAGTTCCGTCAAGTTATGGGAGTCGGAAATTTAAGTTTTTGTAATGGCTTGTTCTTCATCCAAGAGTACTTTAATTTGATTGAGCAATTTCTCCAACGCTTTCTTTTTCTTCGGGTTATCCCAGACTTTGGATGAACCAAGTTGTTTGCTTAATTCCTTGTACTGGGTTTTAAGTGATGGGGTAGTGTCTGCTTTTTCCTGAGCGAAGATATCTCGTATCCTCTGTTGGATTTCTGTAAGTGATAAATTCTCTTTGATTGCTGCTTGCAGTAAAGGAGCGCGTTTTACATCCTCCTTCACTTTGGCGATCGCTCGTGCTTTGGTATACTCAATTGACCCCTTTTGCAGTGCCTCTTTAATATCTTCAGGGAGATTGAGTAATGGCAGGCGATTAGTACGGAAAGATTCAGCAGAAAGCCTACCAAGAGAGGCAAATATACCTTCTACTACAACATTTTCTTCATGGCGGATAACGTTATCCGCTTTTTTATCATCTGAAGGATGGATAACATCATCAAGGGTAAAGATTTCCTTGTTTTCTTTTTGGCGGATAACGTTATCCGCTTGTTGGCGATTAGCCTTGGACATACGGTTGAGCAGGCTGATTACCTCATCCTGGGTTGAATTGAGGCGCAGTGCCAGTAACTCCAAAATTCCGATTGTTTCCTCATACGCATTCAAATCTTCACGCTGGAGGTTTTCAATTAATTGCACCTGCTTAACCGTGTCGTCGTCCATTTCCTTGATGACGACAGGCACTTCCTCCAACCCGGCCATAATAGCTGCTTTGAAACGACGCTCGCCCGCAATGAGTTCGTAACTTCCATCTGGTTGAGGGCGCACGATTAATGGTTCGAGGATGCCTAGCTCTTTAATAGATAGCGAAAGTTCTTCCAACTTTTTGGGGTCGAAAATTGATATTGGTGGGTGCAAGCCTCATACCGTGAATTTTTTCGGGATAGATAAATAATGGTTCTTCGTCGATGACTGCGTTGTAGACAGTTTTTTCTAGTTCTTCAGGGTCTACGCCTAAGAAGTTGGTTAAAGATGCCTGTGGGTCCATGTCCACGAGTAGGACGCGGTGCTTGTTGGCTGCGAGATGGTAGCCCAGATTGTGAGTCAAAGTTGTTTTGGCAACGCCCCCTGACTGGTTGAATAACGTAATGATGCGAGTTTTAGTCACGATAGTTGGTTGAAAATTTTTTGTTATTTGGGGATGAGTTAGAGAAGGCGGATAACGTTATCCGCTAAGAAGAAAATGTAATGAAGTTTCATATACAGGTGATTGTAGCTGTGAGTGTGGCGCAATACAAAATTCAAGGGTTCGCCAGTAATTCGATTAGCATTGGAACTTAAACTTTTAGTAGGGAGCATCCCAATTTTGCAAAAAGAAAGAAAGAAAAATAATTCGCGATAGGCAATTGCGAATAAATAGGGGGAATTAATCTTGTTGTTCTTCCTCCTCCTGTTCTAACCCAGAACGAATATCTAGGAGACACTCATCGAGAGTATCAATGATTTTCTGTATTTCTTCCCAAACAGAGCGTCGAAAAACAGACATAACAGCATCAATGTGTTCAGTAGTACCAGCTTTGCCCAAATGTCTGTATTTACTTAGTTTTGAAGATGTCGCTCTAGGGAAGCTTGGAGTAGAAGCTTGTAATTTGTAGTACCAATATTTCTTCAGATTCTGACGAACTTGGTAACGAGCTACCCAAGCACCAGATGGAGCAAGCGCCCCCTGCCTTAATATAGTAGCTTGTTGTTTTTCTAAAACTGTAATCGCTTTCTTAATCCGCTCAAATCGAGCGATTTTGTCAAGTTCTGCATCGTTGGCTTTTGGTTTTGGCATACACAGGCACACAAAACTATTCGCGATTATAACTCGCGAAGTACAAGAGAAACAGAGTTTGTGCGATTTATTTACTTATCCAAAGCGGGGTGCTAGGAAGCCATTTAAGTAGAATTTTTTGGTGGCTTGTATTTTATACAGGTTTTCTTTCAAATGATACCAGTCTAAAATTTCAGTACGAATATCCTCATCGGCTATTTCTGAAAATAGATTCCAAATCCCATCATGTCCATCTCCCAAGCAATAAAGAGTTTTACCAATGTTTTGGCTGTTGACCCAATTAGTAAGGGAAAGATTATCTTGAAAGAATGCTCCGTAATATACCCCCTGCAATCTTCCTGTTTTATACTCTTTCCAGTACGTGGGTTTTCCTTTTTCTAGTGAGCGTAATCTGACTTTCCCTCCATCTAGGCAGACTTCTGTTAATTTTTGTTTGACATTCGGTGGGGATGTATCCAACTTTTGGACTTGGCGATGATGGGTGCTATGACCTACTTCTATTCCGGTCATGACTTTGAGGTCAAGTTCTGCATCTTGGAATGATTCGTTTGCTGCCAGTAATAAACAGCACTTGGATAGTAATGGACTAAACCGCCTATATGGCTCAATCCCCAGGCGCAAAGCTTGTTTTCTTGTGATAATTATTTTACCTAGACAGCTTCTTATGGTTCGCTTGCGCCCTAAAGTTGTTCCCGTCTTTTCTCCGACAAAAAAAAGGCGATTTTTGGGCTGACGTGTTCTAATACTTGATCTCTGACGGCTGTTTCGATTCCTTCAAAGGTTTCAATTTTTTCTGGGGGCGTGTTTTTATACAGGATTTTGGCGATGGCTTTTACGTGTGCATCTAATTCTTTTTTCTCTTCTGGGGTCATTGGCCTTACTACCAGGGATTTAACACAAATAATTCTCGCGAATTCTTATGTTGATGTACAGTCCGCTTTTTATTCGCGAGAGTTTATCGCGAATAATTTGGCTTTCTCTCCCTCTCTTTGCAAAATTGGGATGCTCCCTCAGCGATCGCTTGATCAGTTTCTCCTTCAGAAGCCATCAGAAGAATGTTTGCACGGGTTATGCTTCTTGCTTTGTGCTTACCTTTTTTAATTATCGATTGCAGTTGAGAAACTTCATCTTCATTCAAGTCAACAATATACTTTTTCGCCATGTTACACCCCGTTTTTGGCTATTTTACCAATTAGAGGTTTTACTTAGCAAAGTTACCTTGGCAGACTACTAGATTGTAACCCAGGCGGGGAATCAAGTCTGTAATGATTTCGGATATTGCTTTAACACCATGTTTGGGGTGATGACCGCCGCCATGCCACAGACACTCAGACACGGGATTATCGGAAATCGGTTCAATAGTGGGAAACTGGCTTCGGTTAAGTTGGTAGATAACATAGCAGCGTTTGGTCTTCGCTTTTCTCGCGGATTAAGTCATCCTTGAGTGCCATGTCTTTGATAATATCAGTGAGCGCATTTTCTTCGGGTGTATGATCTGCTGTAGTCAGCAGTTTGATAACATTCTCAATTAGTAGAGGCTGGGGTAAATAGCAATGCCCATCGGCAGCAGCTTCGCCCAAAACATGAATTAAACCAGCACGGTAACGGAACTGACTATCAGGCGCAACTCCCAAATCAAGGGCAATTTTATCAGCTTTCAGGAAACCAATACCGTAGATGTCAGCAGCTAAGTGGTACGGATTGCTGGTGAGAGTAGCGAGTGCTTCATCCTTGTACTGCTTGTAAATTTTGACTGCATCAGTAGTAGAAATGCCATGACTTTGGAGAAATAGCATTAAATAGATGTAACAGATGTAAGAAAATAAAATAAAAATAAGTTGATAGCTAAATAAAGATATTTTGAACTCAAGCAAAAACTTCATATTTGGGTTATGCCATCGGCGACGGCGACCCGGACGCGAACAATCCCACAAACTATCGAGTTTGCCCCAGTACCAGCGATGAATTGTATCGCGTACAGTCTGTGGATGCCATTTTAAGTATTGTGCGATCTTTAGCACTGTCCATCCTGCTGCTGATAAGCGTAGTACAGTGGCACGACTTTGAGTTCTTGGTGGTATACCTTTTGCTTGAGTGAGTGCTAGTAGGGCTTGATCTTCTATTGGTGACAGGTCAACTTTTAAAGGCGCTGGCATCTTGGTCAATGGTAAAAATATTTACGACTAAAAGAGATTATCCCAACTTGATGTGCCATTTTACTTTATTGAATTCTATTTACGAACGCCAAGATGCTCACTGATGACCGAAGGGACTTTAGCGAATGGCAAATTAGTTTTTGATGTCAGAAATTACACAGTTAAAAATCCAACTTTAACGTCGCTCGTGCTGCATCATGATACTTGTCTAGGTTAGTATATAGTCTAGCATTGCGTTCATTTGGTCTATTTACCTAGATGAACATAATGCAGAAAGTTTTCCTGCATAGCGATGCCTATGCTAGTTATAATTACGTAAACAGGTATTTACATTGGTTGTGATCAAGAGTAATTTAGATGCGTTTGACCTGGAGTAGCGGTAAAGCTAAAAATTATCGGCCATTGTTAACTAAATCGTAGTCCCAGGTATAAAATCCAATTTGCTCAGGAACTCTATGGAATCGCCCGGTACGATGACCCCGCGATAATTCATTCAAAATTTTATTCTTGATCTCTCTAATATCAGCCGCATTGAGTTCTCCATAAATTCCAGCGAACACTTCTGAAACGCTGAAAACTTTACCAGAATTCTCTTCTAAAAAAGTAGATAGGGCATCAATTAAGAATTGGCCATCATAAGCTTTGAGCATTGGTATATCTTGTTGAAGCTCCGCTCTCTTTTTCATGTTGTCAAAGCGGTTCATGCTATAAGAGAATCACGCTACCGAAAAAGCAATCGAGTACGTTCCCCCTTGGTGTTATGGGAGGAACTGCACTCGTCGAATTTTAGTTATTTAAGCAGTTGTGAATTTATAAGTTTTTCCATTTTTCAAGGGTGAGACAAGGTTGTTTTGCAGTAGTAGGTATAAATCCACTGGAAGAAACACCGAAATTGTTTAAAGATGCAATTTCGTTTTCGGCATTGTCAATGGCTACTCGTATAGCTTTGGTTTTATCTTCTGGGGAAAGTTTATCAATTTTAGCGCTGTCAGGATTCGGAAGGGTAGAACCTTTTTTGAGTGAAAATTCGTGTATTTTGTAAAACTTATCTCCTCCTTCGGGTTTACCCAATAAGAGACAACCTTTAGATTTGACGAACAAACCAACACTCTGCATATTGGGACTGAAATGACGCTTAGTGACAAACTTCACCTCTTGAACAGGCCCCCAAACAAGGACGGCTTCAGAAAAACCAATAGATCGGACATCTCGACTTTCGTTACAGCCGTTGTTGTATGGATCGAGAAACCCGTCACTACAAACTTTCCAGTTGACTTTGTATAAATCAGGAGTACTGTCAACAAATTTTTTGACTTCAGATGCTTCTGCTTTCTCCTTTGCTGCAATCAACTCAAGTTCTGTTTCGTGGGCAATCTGTTCAGGCGTTTTACTCTGGCAAGAGATGATACCACCACTGATGAGCAAAGCTAAACTAATGGCAATTTGTGAAGTTTTGAAAAGCATATTATTCTCACCTGATAGCCGACAATTTATTGTGAGTAAATTAGATAGTAAGAGAGCTAGATTTAGCCGATTGTTAGGAAAATAATTTTATGTATTTAATGAAATTATTTTAGCTAAATCTCATTCTAAATAATATATATTTATTCGATTTTAAATAGCAAGCTAAAAAGAGTAATTAACTATTAAAAAACTTGAATTTTTTCGGGTAATTTAATCTTATCCAAAGAAAAAGGCTAATTTTATAACAGGATGTCAACAAAAAGCAATAGCCAGAAGTACGATATTTTTTTAGACTTCGAGCGATTCCTTTAAAGTGGGGGAATATGCCATAGTGTCTAAGTAAGAATTCAGCATGGGCAACACTCATTGGGCTACACTGATTCAAAATAGCTGAATTCTTCTTCAAGTATCTAACGTATCTTCTTATGGTAAAAAGCTAGCTTTTGCAATAAGAGGAGAAAAAAGAACAAAAGAGTTAGTGGAGAAATGGTAGAAGTTTGGCGATATTGGGAATTTGAGCATCCATCAACTTATGTGGTAAGAGTGATAGCAACACCATCAGGGCTAGAGTTATTTGCAGTGGATGTATTGCAAATAGTAGCTCCAATAAATGATGATTTAGTGAGGTCAATTGAAGTTCAGAAACGATTAGTGATGATGGAGAATAATCAAGTGAGTTTGGTATCGACACTCAGCGCTCTATCGATTCACTCATTAATATCACTAACAATAGTAGAACACAATGTAGTCAAACAATTTATGCAATGGGTAAGAACAAATGTGATGCCAGTGTTTAAAAATGATGTCACGATGATTGCAATCGAGCAACCAAAATACTTATTTCAACAAATAGATTATTCTCAGAAAGATTCTTTGATTAAGTATTTGTATTTTCAAAATAGTGATTCTTGGTCATCAAATAGTATTGATTTATATTTAAAGTTTATTTTTAAAAAGCTTCCATTGCCAGCTAGCTGTCCTCAGACTATTGATTTAAATAGTATTGACTCCAGAACTAGATATTTTCAAGTATTGAAGACAGTACTAAGGTCAGTCAGCAGTTATGAATATATTTATGAATATTTGGTGATAAGATCGGCAAATTTGTTGATAGCTCAATCATTAGATTTATTAGTTTATTACCATTTAAATAAATTAAATGAGTCGAATTTCAATCAGGTACTAGAGCAAGGATTAATATTACAAGCTCTGGGAACAATGGTTAATAAATCAATTGACAATTTCAAGGATTTAAAACCAATGTATTTAAACCTATTAGACTACTTTTCAGCAGAGATGCTAGCACTGGACTAAACCTGGATTTATCAGTTGTGATAAATCCAGAGGGTGTGGAGGGGTGGGGAGGATGGGTAATTATTTTGACTAATCCATTAAGGGCTTGATTATAAGGAGCGTTTAAATGTGAGGTACTGGTATTTCACCACAAACCTTAACCAAATTTCACTCCCCACACCTCCCACACCTACCACACAATGCGTAACCCCGAAACTGATTAAACATGAAATAGAGGAGAAAATCAGATGACAGATATTTTAAACGATGAGGTGGAGATCCTTAACGGAGTAGAAGAATTACTCTTAGTAACAGATGAAACAATAGAAGCAGAAAGTACAGAAGATATACAGCAGATGCCAGAAGCAGTAACCGCAGGTGAAAAAACAGAAGCAGGAAATACAGTCCTGCCACAAACAAAAACCGCAGTCACCAATAAAAAACACTGGAGTCGGAGATTAGTGATAGTGACAGGAGATAAAGGAGGAGTAGGAAAAAGTACTTTCGCCAGAGGATTAGCGCAAACATATTTGGATATGAAAAAAGAATTTTTGGCTTTTGATGCGGACATATCTAATTCTCATTTAAGCAGATTTTATGGGGATAAATGTTTAGTGAGAGAATTAGATTTTTTTACAGAAGGGAATGTAGACATTTTTCTAGATGATTTGAAAGAGTTAATAGAGGATAGTCTAGACACAGAAGGAGCAGTTATTCCCGGAAAGTCTTTATTCTTATTGGAATTACCACCACAGTCCATGAGAATCTTAAAAGATGTCGTACAACAAATGAAATTTTTGTCTACAGTTGATGAATTATATGATATGCGAGTAACAATTGTAGTTGTAATTAGTCGAGTAATGGATTCGGTAAAGCAGTTAATAACTTTATATGATTTTTGTCAAGACCAAGTAGATTATGTCGTAGTGAAGAATTTGTTCTTCGGTTCGCCAGAAAACTTTGTCAGATATAAAGAATCCTCAGACATAACAGCGATGAAGGATATATTAATAGAAAGTAATATTCCGTTTTTAGAAATAACGATGCCAGATTTAATAGAACACGCTTATGATTATTTAGACAAAAATAGCTTGACATTTAATCAAGGAATAGAGCAAAAAGAAAAGCCATCAGTGAAAGGAAGGGTAAGTACTTGGATTAGCAAATTCAAGGAACAAGTTTGGTTGGCAAAAAGCATTTTGGGATTAGAAAATGTCCCCCGTTTGTAGACGTGTAGTTATGACTGTAGGTGACTCGCGTGTGGGAAAGTCTACAGTTATCAAGTTATTGATTGAACTATTCCTTAGCCAACATCAAGCTGTTAAGATTTATAACCATGACAACCGTAACAAGTTCAAAGCTTATGCAGGAATAGTGCCAATCGAAAGCTTAAACTTTTTCACAGACAACCCAGATTTGGTATTAGACGATTTACTCAATGACTCATTAGATGTGCTTTTTGTAGATATGCCGGGACAATATATTCAAGAAATCTGTAACTACATATATGAGGCTGATTTTTTTACTGTTTTGGCTGAACTCAACTGGAAACTAACATTCTTACAGCCAATTTCCCATAGAAGTGATTGCATGGAATATTTCTTGCAGCTATTAGATTTTGCAACGGACAATGCTAATTATGTGATAGTCAAAAATCAACATTTTGATACGAGGTTTAAAGAGTACAAGCAATTAATAGAGCAAAAATTGCCATTGATTGGGGGGACAGAAATTATATTAACAGCCTTGCACAGAGATCATTATCAAGCAATGGAGGATTTAGCCAAACCTTACTCACAATGTTTTCATGAGCAATCCCTATATGTGTTGTATCGCTCATATATTTATCACTGGCTAAAAAATTTCTTTGAGACTGTAAAAAATAATCAAGTCGCAAGTATTTACTTAGGAGTATCAGCAGGTGAGAACATCAGAAATATTGCAGGGGTATTCTGAAGCCGAACAACAGAGGATTGTTGAAACAGCGCAGCAAGTGGGGTTAGCAGAAGATGACCCGATGTTTCAAGTCATGGCAACACTTGGCAGATATGAAGAGACAATGATTTCACTGCAAGCACGAATGGAGGCAATGATTGAAGCTTGGGTACTAACAGTCGATCAAAAGGTGGCGAATACTTCTAAAACAGCCCAATCAATGAACAACACTGTAGTCAGTAATGCTGTGCGTGATGTCTTAACTGAACAAATACCGAAGCTGATACAAGCATCAACATCATCTGCATCCTCGACATCATCGCCACCAAAAGAGATGCGATTATCTACAGGAAATTCTCAGATGCGTTTTTGGTCTATCTGCGCTCTGGTAGGAGGAGTGACAGCAGCCGGTGCGATGCTTGCTTCATTTACAACTTGGAACGTGATGACTAACTTGGGACAAAATCAATCAGTCATCTTGTCAAACAACGACTTGAAGATTTTACAATGGGTAAAATCTAGCGAAGGTAAGCAAACTTATAAGCTCTTTGTTGAGAATCAACAAACTCTGGCTGCTTGTCAAGAAGAAAATCGCTTGAAAGGATATTGCTTGATTCAAATGCAAAAAAACAAGAAATAATGAACTACCCAATAGCTCTCCAGTCTTGGGTTGAAGGTTCTAGGTAGCCAAAACTTTGAGCTTTAAGAATGGCATTGACCCGATCTCTAGCTCCCAACTTGAGAAAAAGGTTGCCAGTGTGGGATTTAACTGTACTAATACTAATGAAAAGTTGATTAGCGATTTCCTTATTGGAGTAGCCACTGGCAATTAATTTGAGAATTTCAATTTCTTGAGTTGTAGGTAACTCGTTGTACTTTTTGCCTTTAATTTTTGTACTATGACGATGGTTCAATTCCAGAAATCTCTTGATAATCGCTTGGTCAAGATATTCTTCGTTTCGATAGATACTACGGATAGCGTTTTTAATCGACTCGATCTTGGTTGTCTTTAAGAAATATGAATCAGCACCACAGGCAAAAGCTTCGTTAATCACATTTTGACTAGAATAAGCGCTGAGGATAATAACTTTGGATAAAGTGTCCTTCTTAATCCTGGTTGTCATCTCCAGTCCGTTGATATCTGGTAGCCCAATATCAAGCAAGACAATATCAGGATTTGTTGAGTTGACTAACTCTAATCCCTCCAATCCACAGCTAGCCTCGCCGCACAGTTCCATGTCTGATTCTTGTGCGATCGCCGTTCTAATGCCAAGTCTACATAGTTCTTGGTCTTCAATTACTACTACCCGAATTGTCATGATACTCATATTTGCACCAAGAGTTAATCTTTAACTTCTCCTATTTTTATACCATAAATGTTTGAATGAAAGCAGTAAAATCTAAGTATATATATATTAATATATTCCCAAAGTAGGGGAATAAAAACATTTCTAAATAACTGGATTAAACTAAACGTAATTAAGGTATATATCAGGGACGTCCGCTATAATTAGAAATAATAAGTTTTGCTAAAAAGCAGTCTAATAGAATAAATTATATCCTGATAAGGAGTGTTTATATGTCCCAAAGAGAATTAATAAATAAAATTAATATTTCTGCCTTGGTACATGACGTATCCAATGCAGTGGTTAATGAATCAATTGTTTTGAAGCAAATGATAGATGGAGAGTACGGAAGCAATCTCCAAGAGATAAAAACAATTCTAGTATCCTTATGGCAGACTAATAACAGAGTTATTCAACTGATAGACATGTATCGAAATCATCAATCAAGAGATAGACTTATTGGTTTAAATCCATCCTTGATTAATGAATTTGATTTTGGCGACTTATTGAATAATTTATATCAAGAGTATATGCCAAAAGCTATTAATCGGGGTTTAAAATTGCACTACAAGACTTGTAAAAAATATGTACATGGAACTAGGGTGAAAGGAGATGCAACACATCTTTACAGAATGTGTTCAAATCTACTTCAAAACGCCCTCTCATATACAGAGACAGGTGATATATTCTTGCGATTGTTGAACCAGGGTGATGACTTGGTAGTTTTAATTGAAGACACAGGTGTTGGTATTGAACCAGAGGATTTGGCGAATATTTTTCTACCTTTTTATCGTGGGACTATTTCTTCACCTGGCTCCGGGTTAGGATTGTATATTGCAATGATGGTAGCTTATTCTCATGGGCTGAAACTGTCTGTAGATTCTGTTGTCGGTAAGGGAACGATATTTACAATAAAATTTCCCTATCAAGTAAACAATTCTTATGGAGTAAATGCTACAATCCCGAAAAAGTCGAGATTAACTCATGCGCTACTTGGACGACACTAAGCTATGGGACAAGATAGAGTATGTAGTTGGATGTTTGATATTTGGTGGGCTGTTTATCGCTGCCGTTATCACATTTAGCACTGATATATTTGAAGCCACATTTTACATATTTCTTGCAACAATAATTGCTCCTTTTGTGAAAATAAATCCAATATTAAGACGGTATCTCTTAATCAGTGGATTTATATTTGGATTAGTCATGGGGTATTTTAGTTGAATGCGCCTAATCTCCTAGATCGGGATTATCATCTTTTTCAAAAGAAAATTCCTGATTTTTATCAGTTTGAATAGGAGGTTGAGCTTGTTGTTTTGCAATTCGCTGCTGATTAAAAGCAACGATTTTTTGTGCTTCTTCATTTGAGAGGTTATTTGAGGTAATTGTAAACTCGTTAGTGTGGTCTTTATATGCAGTAAAAGCTTTTTGATTGGATTGGGTTTTGCGGTTAATATTGATAAACTGTATACCTTCTTTAATAAGTAATTGAAGTCTATAAAGAACGCCTTCATAAACGCGGCCTTCATTTTTAGTATCTTGACCTTTAGCAATGATAGTTTGAACAACGGCAGGAATCAGGGACTTTTTGCTAAAGTCATCACCTTGATGTTGTTTATTAACCTCTTGATTTGCTGGTGTGGAAGGAGTCAAATTAGTGTTTGCTTCCCCTTGAGCCATCATTTGTTGGAGGAATATATGCTTTCTTTGGGTAATTAGATTTTCAACTCTAGAGAAATTATTAGGCTGCTCAGTCACAATTTTTTCGGGTTGAGTGACACCGAATCTTTGAGAATATTCAGCCAGATATTGATTTTTAAGTTGTTGCCTATAATCTTCAACATTTTGAGTGCTTTTGGTCAAAATATTTCTTAATTTATCTTCAAGGTTTTGATGCGATTGTGAATCCAACTCAATGGGGGATTGCACTGGATGTGGCACTCTCTCCATCATTAGAGCCAGCCGATAAGCCATCATATTATTCGAGATGCCACTGTTGCGATTAATAGAAGCGATGGTTTCTCTAACATCTGTGGATTGCATAACTAAACTTCCAAGTTGTTTAACTGAGGTTCTGGATTGCGAGGCTGGTTTTGAGTTGACTTCTGTGTTTCGGCATTTTGGGAAATCTTCGGACTATAAAAATTATTAATCGATTCTTCGCGCAACAATTTTAAATCCTCTGTGATTTCGCTAAGTGGTGGCAAAATAATATCGGTTTTCCCATTAATAATAATCTCTTCTTTAGTTTGAATTAAAAATTTAAAATAAAGTTGTGACTGCTCACCCAAAGTTAGTTTAGCATTGGGGTCTTTTTGAAATCGCTCACGGAAACCTTCATTACCTTGGTTTGCTCCAGATGTCCATCTGGCAGAACTCTCCAGTAAGTTCCAAATTTCAGCTAATGCTGGATGAAGTGGTAAAGGAATATCACGAGTTGCGTGGGCATTAGCAGCAGAATTAATTGTTGGGATTTGAAGTTTAGTTGCCAGCAGCCTGAGTTTGTCAATTTCTAATGAGGTAATAGCCATAGAATAAACTTGATGCTTCATTTGTTCATCAGTACGGCTCAATTCTAAATGTACAGCAACTCTAGTAGTTCCGTTATGTTCAGTTTTGAAAAGCTTGATATCGCCACTGTTTTCATCATTGGGAGTATAATTTATTCGATAATTGCCTAATTCTAAATCGTGAGAGTTAAAGGCTTCTAAGGTACTTGTAAGTATTCTTAAGACTTCTAAAGATTTAAAGCTTTCAAGAATTTTATGAGTGCCATCAGGAGAAAGAGAGCTTAGGGTGTTAGCAATTTTCCTGGGGTCTTCATCGAGGGAGGGTAGCTCTTTACCTTGTTTTAAGGTATCTGCAACCGTTAAAAACTCTTGCCGCTCTATAGGTAAAAACTTATCTAAAGGTTTTTGAGTAATATTAATATGATATTGTGAGGCTTCAAACTCCATAATTGGATTATCTAAGTTTGTCGCTTGACGACGATGAATACTATAAGTAGATTTCTTCTTTTTAATTAGGAAAGTATCGGCACGGTAAACTGTAGAGCCATCATCTTGTTCAACACCATAAGTCTTCACAAGCTCTCTAGCAGCAAAGGCAATGTCTTGATTTTGTTTAGCTTCTAAAAACCTTCGAGGAATTGTTTGTTTGTAAACTGTTACCTGTTTAATATTGGCCCAACTGCTATCAGTAGGTATGCTGTTGGATTCCAACGAGTCCTTATTAGCCCTAGAGGGTTTTTCAACAAAAGTTTTGTTATCCTCTATGGTGTCAGAAATAATTTCGGATTGGCGACGGCGGCGCTTCAATACGTCTAATTCTTCTAATTCGTCTAATTCATCGACTGATATTGATTCCGTGTTTTGTGAGTTCTGAGTGCTGCTCTGTTCTGAAGGCGAACTAACTTGAGATTGAAGGGCTTTGGGAATAATTACTCGATCATTTGTTTGGGAATTAGTTTGTGGAAGAGGCGCAATTTTTTTCTCTGTTTGTTGGGTTAATAACGCCTGTTGTATTTGTATAGATTTGATAGCAGCATACAGAGGGTGAGTACGGGATAAAGGAGGTAGGGGAGGTAAGGGAGATAGAGGACGCAGAGGAGTCAGAGAGGCTTCGGGGCTGGATTCATCACTTGTTGTAAGAGATTCAGGGAGTGTGGGAGTTGTAGCAGGTGTAGCAGGTGTAGTAAGTGTAGTAGGTGTAGCAGGTGTGAGGAGAATCTCACTTCTTCCCACACTCCCCACCCCTGCCACACTCTTAAGCTTTAACTCTTGTCCATTTTTGAGAAAAATAAATTGTCGCAGGTCAGGCAAAGGGTTATTTTGCCGCCAATCTTCAAAAGAAACCGCTAAGGCTTTGAGCTTTTCATAAACGGCTGTCCCTTGTGCGGCAATCAAATCGTCAACACCTTTTTCTGGCCCGGGTAAAGTGATTATTTTGACAACAGCCCCATGATTGACCAAAAGTTGACTAGTTTTAATCAAAGCTTTGCTGACGTTGACTTGAGTTTTACTTTTGGAATCATGGTCAAAGCAGATTCTCACTTCTCTGTCTGGAGTCGCAAACATCGCAATTTCTGAGCGTAATTTGCTCTCAATTGGATTACCTTGGTCATCTTTAGAGCGATATGCAGCATTTACCCCTGGCAAGCCGATGGCAGCATCTCCTTGAGTCAAAATACTCGCTGCTTTCTTAGCGCCTTCAACAATGGTTACTGGTATATTGTGTTTCCACACAGAAAACCAAAAACCTGATTGGCGATCGCACTGGCTTGGATTAACGCCAGCTTTGGAGTAGATAAATTCAGCAATGTCTTTCGGTACTTCTAGTAAGAAGATACTAAGTTCATCTTTGTAAGGATGTTCATATTTGATAAATTTCCCAGGTTTTTGGACATCAGGTCTAGGAAAATCAGGTTTGTAACAGCCCCAAAGTTTTTGTTTAGGCTGATCCCCAGGTAGTAAATCACAGAAAGTGCGGGGGTCAACACCACCATTACACCACCAGCCATCAGTAGAATCAAGATATGCGTAAACTTGGAGAGTTTTATCAGTTAAACGACCAGCATTTTTACGTTCAATCTGGTCACTATACATTAAGTATTCCCAAGACTCATGGCACTGCTCTATGGAGTCATAATACAAAGACTTAAAATTGGCAGATACAATTAAAGGATGAATCGCGCTATTAACTACTAGTTCATACCAGTGTTTATGCTCAATATTATTTGGGCGTGAATTAATGAATTCATCCATGTTAAAACTCTATTTCGGAGCGAGAATTATTATTGCTGTGAGTAGAAAGAGTATTTGAAGTATTAGTTTGGTTAAGTTGTTGTTGAGATAAAGAATTGTTTGCCCTGGAGTCGGTAGTCAATGTATTCGTCAATAATGGTTCTGTAGAAGCTTGTGAATGTTGATAAGCGTTTGTATTTGCTAAAGATTGTTCTACAATTTTTTCAACTGTTTTGGCTTCTTCTGGCTCTACGGTTACAAAGTTATTAGTTTTGGGATCAACTTTTGCCCAAGAATAACCTCCACCTCCATCAAGTTTAAGAGCATAAGTATCTTTTCCTAGTTCAAATCTTGCTTTTTTATTCCATTGTTCTACAGTGTCAGCGCAAACATATTTTATTAAAGGTGCTATGATATTTCTGGCAAAATAATCACTGCTTTTAGCGTAATTAGAAACTAGTTGTGAATGCCGTTCATCAAACATAAGTCACCCCACGGCTGGATTCGGTTTTAATAAGATTAGTTAAAGACTTTTGTAAAACGTCATATTGCTGTGATGTAGCACCGAGGCAATTTAAGTCAATCACCTCCCCCGATGCCATCACCCGATTAAACACAAGATGAAAATCTAATTGCTCTTGATAAAATTTCAAAAAAGTGACATATTGCAAATCATCCCAGCCGATACCTTGGATATATTCATTGATAATTTGTTCAGAAACATCTGATGATAAATTAATTGGGAAACCTTTCAAAGTAATTTGAACATAAATTCCGACCTTTTTTAATCTTGGTCTTTGCTTACTTAAAACCTGATAACTATTAATGACCCAAGCGGGAGCATAAATGTTAACGAGATTGCCAGAGTTAATAGTCAATGTCTGCATTAGTTGATTAATTATCTCAAAATCAGAGAGAGCATATTCCTTAATCATTATTCTCATTATTTAATACCCTTGGAATTTGGCTCTGAGCATTTTCGTCTAGGATTGATTTAATTTCTCCAACGCTCAAGACTTTATTATTAGGATTGTTATCTTGTTTAGGAGGTGGAGGAAAACGGTTATTGACATCATTAACTCTCAAATCTAAGTCACACTGAGTCGGATATCTCTGTGTACTTTTCCGAGCTAATCTACTGACGACTGGTTTCCATTTTTTTTCGTTGTATCTGTCGATGTTGCGGAGAATTTGAGGAATGTTGATGCTTTTTAACTGAGGAACTGACCCCTCTTTTCTATTGGAGTATGCAGGATTTATAAAAACACACTTCCCGGCTGGTAGTTTTAAAAACTCTGCCGATTCAAATAACTTTTTGGTTTTCTCTTGGTCGCTAATGGTATTATTGCTCTTTCCACCACCCGTGGAGCTTGATTTATGCTTGTACCTAATTTCTTCATCTCCCAAAAATGAAGAAAACAACTGTGCTGATTCGTTCTCTCCAGGATTAAAAATAAATTTCGTACTGCAAGCACCAAGGATAGTCTTAGCAACTTCCCGACCATAATTCTTTTCCAACTGCCCCATATTTTGCCAGCCGAGGATGCCGCAGAAACCCTCACTTCGTGATTCATTTAACCATCTGAATAAATCGGGTAGATACAAGGAAGGTAATTCATCCAATGCAACTATCAAAGGGTCAAGTCTTTTTTTAGCTATATTTCGGGCGATGGTCATGTGGAGAACGCTAGTCATCAACGGTGCAACAGCATCCCGCCGCTCTCTGTCTAAACCAAAGATAATCATTTGTTTACCCTTGATTGACAGTGGTAAGGTTGTTTTACCAATAAAGCAACCCAGTGTGTTCTTGGCCATGAAGCGCGTAAACATGATACTAGCTGTGGCAACAATGCCGGCAACAGTTTTCTCACTCGCGGCGGAACTGAACAACTGACCAAAGGCAATTTTTACCCAAGGGTTGAGATTAGCAGACATTAACCGCGCAATCATTTGATCGCTAGACAAGATGGCAGCAGAAGTCATGACATCTGCTCTATCTCCAAACTCTTTGGTTAACATCAATACAGCTTGGGTTAACTGATCCCCAGACGGGCCGAAAAATCCATCTTCATTAGAATTATTCAGAATACGGAAGTTTTTATTGATGACCGTCGCAATCTGCCGAGCGTTTTCAGCGTCAGAAGAATCTCTTAAAAAATCTAGAGGGTTACAAACTTCTGATTCGGGAAAACCAGGAGCAAAAATATGAACATCGTAGCCAAGAACTTTAGCATAAGCAGCGATTTTCGCCTGAGATGGATATTTAAAGTCATATAGTAAAATAGGAAAACCTTGGTCAATTGCGGAAAATAACATGGGGTTAATGGCACTAAAAGTCTTCCCACTTCCGGGTGCGCCAATGGCAGCAGTTCCCCTTTGCACTTCTGGTACGTAAATCGGTACTCCTCCACTACCACTTTGTTTTTTTGTACCTTTGAATTGATGTCTACCAATATACAAAGCTACACTATCACACCGAGGAGATTGTATCTGTTGCAATGCTTTTTTCTTAGCTGTATTGCTCTCCTTTGTTCCTCCCCAATAGCTAGTAGCAATCTTCTTTTTATTACTGCCATCGCCAAAAAATACTCTCATTAAAATGTAAGCACTCACCAAAGCTAAAACTGTCAGTCCATTTGGTGTAAACAAAGCATTGGTATACTTGCCAATGCTGTCAAGAGGATTTTGAAGCTGCTCGAATCTAAAAGGTTGATTACTTGGCGAAGTAGTGAAATTATTGCTCATAACGTAACAATTCAGGAGTAACAATAGTTAATTGGGGACGGAATAGAACTAAGAAAAGCGTAAATCATTGATATTCCTGTCTAGGTTCTACATGAATTAGTGCCATTTAATCAGGAACAGTAGAAGGACTACCAAAAATAATTGGGTCTTTTTCATGGTAAGTAATGAATGGTACTGGCCCGATAAAATAGGGGGTACAAGTGCGACCAACAAAAGGAATAGTCTTGCAGAAACGGAAAAACATAGCAGTGTTAACGGAACCGCTTGATTCATCTATATCCCAAACAACTTGTTTAAATGATTTACCAAAGGGATGACGACCTGTTGGCTCAAGACCACCATTAGCTACAGCTAAAATTCCATAGCCACCTTTAACTTTCTGGACTTTACCCGAAATCCATTGCGCTCCAGTAGTCTGACCAAGACCTGAAGCTTCAAAGTGGACGCAATTATTTTGATTGCAAGGGACATTAAAACCTTCTTGATAACTGCCAGAAATGCTGCGAATCCGGTTAGCTTCTATATCTCCCAAGGGCAAATCTACTTGCCCAACAAAAGACAAATCCGGCTCTGGTACGGTAGGAAAATTATTCCAAGATAAATCCTTCAATCCGGGAATGTCTGAAATGAGAGTATCTTGCCAATTAGCAAATTCATCAAATGATGAGTTTTCAATTCCCGGAATCGATGTCAGCTTGTATTTAGACAAATCAATTTCATTGCCGAGAGGGATATTGTCTAAGTTGTAATAATTAGCAACATTACCAATTCTTTGATTAGTGCTGATACCCATTTGCCTAAGAAAGTCAGCTATTGGCGCTACACTCCTGGCTGATTGATTAGCTAATTCAGGTATAGCTTTGACTAAATCGCTAAGGGTTTGAGTTTTGATGACTCCAAAATCATCAAGCTTTAAACCATCTAAATCAATAGCTAATGCCTGAGAGATCGCCTTGATGTTAAGCTTTTCAATATTCAGATTGGCATCTTCAAAATCTCCAAGCTCCATAAAATCGCCAATACTTTGTCCAGCTTGCCAAGTTCTAGTCTGATTCCCTCGGTCAGTTGGGTAAGTCACATGACCAGATTCAGATACAATCATGTCTTGAAACTTCATTTTTGACCAGTCTGGAATCAAGCCATTGTTGCTACTGACAAATGGGACTTGTGCTGAGGCTTTGGGCAGCAGAAATCCGATTACCTGATTCATAATTCCATACTGACAAAAACTATGAATAAACAATCCTCCGAGCAATCCAAACAATATTAAATAGCGAACCATGTCAAAAGTAATTTTGGGCGAACGCTTTGATGATTTCATATTTGTCCCTCTGTCCCGTTTTTTTGTCCAAGCTCGATTAATTTGTTAACTAAATTAAGTGAAACACCAGCCTTATCAGCAGCAATAGGCATTTGCTCTCCAGCTTGAAAATAAGTCAAGAATTGCTCAATCCGATTGTGAAGTTCATCAGATGAGGAGAGCGAACCATTACTAATCGCTACGCTCATCCCCGCCCTGATTTGTTTTGTGGTGTTGATAGTTTGTACTAATGGCGATAATAAGGGTCGAGTAACTCTTGAAGATGGTTTATCCGAGATAATTGACACTTGACTGTATTCAGGACGGGAATTAGATGGGGTAACTTGAAAGTGGTAAACTTTGCGCGAGCCAGAAGCAGTTTGAGTAATCACTGTAAGCATTGTTGCACTTGTTTGCGGCAGTCCTGGAACCGTAACCTTTTTAATGCGGCGTAAGTGAAGTAGTGCGGCACTACTGTTTTGACAGTTCTGGTCGATTCCCTCTAAACAACCATCAGTGTCAATCAAAACTTGCGAGGGATCGTCAATCCACACCCGCTTTACCATTTCATTGACTTCATAAAATGAAATTGATACGCCTGAGCCATTCCAGACTTGAATTTTTTGTAGCTTGGCAGTACTACCACTAACCTGAGATTGCTTTATGGTGCGGACTGTACTTTGAGCATAGGTTTTGACTGGAACTAGACACACTGCCAAAAAAGCAGCAACTCCAAGGTGGAACGCTGCCACAAGTTTTAACTTCTTCATGGCAACTCCAAGGAACGATTCACCAAAAACGTAATCTTCGTCCCCTGTGGGATATACCAAACATTGGGACGAGCGGTGATTTCTTGGTTAGAAGCTTCTGCACGTTTACCAATGATGTCACTAAGCTTGCCAAAAGCACCTTGTAAGAATGCCCCACCAATATTGCGCTGACTGTTTGAAGTCGTGCTAGAGCTAAATGTCCCTGTAGCAGAATTAACTATACTGGTACTGGAATCAGATTGATTCAGGATTGCTCCTACTTGACCCAAACCACTGACTAATCCCACAGTCAAGTCAGAACGTGCAATCGAACCTCCCTTATTTTGGAATTGTTTAGCGATCAACGGTTTCCCGCCCTCTCCTAATACAGAAATTGCACCGCTACTAATTGGGTACTCGGTGTTATCTTTGATAATGCTCGTGACTTGCACAGTTGCATAAGAGCCACGATCAACCTGTAGCGTTTCAACGGCCAATAAAGTGCCTTTATGAATTGCCACATTTCCATAGTTGTCATGCAAATCAGCCGTTAATCTAGCAACATAGCGTTTACTATCATCTGGATTTTGCTGTTGTTGGAAGCGATTTTCGCTTTGCTGCTTGACGACTGAAGTCACTAAAATACCATTTGCGAATTCCCCAACAACTAAATAGCGAGTTTTACGCTGTTGTAGAATTTGGTTTTCTTGAGGCAAGTAATTACCATCTGCTATTTGTTTATCAGATTTAGAATCGGCTGACCAACGAGGGCGAATTTTCTCAATTTCTGTGGGTGTACTGTTAGAAAAGTTAGGGCGTGTTTGCTGTGTTGTATAAGCACTATTGGGTGGCTGTACTTGAATTCGTGTTGTATTCGGCGTTTGAAAGGATGTTGCCTCTGTTGATATCTGCTGGTTATTTGAAGTAGGTGTATAAGCGATTTTTCCGTAAGATCCTAAGCTGCGAAGTCGATTAAATTCAGCTATCACGTCTGTTGGCGTTTCTGTTTTCGGCGTAACAGTCCTAACAGGATTACTAATTCTTGGCAATATTTGATTACGAGGTGGTGATGAAATAGTCGAGTTAGTTCTACTCGGAACGTAATATCGTCTAGGGCTAGGACTTTGTGTTTGTGCTACAGGTCTAGCTGTTGATGGTGGTGGTGAAGCTGCAACACTTACAGGCTTACTATTAACTTTAACTTCTTCCTTACTCTGATTAATTTTATTCAATTCATCTTCTTGTTTATTCAAGGCTAATTTGGCATAGACATCACCATCTTTTTTATCAACTTTCTCCAAGGCTGGGGATGTTTTATCAGCTTTAGCAGTTATCGCTTCTGGACTTCTACCAGGATTGAAAATGCCATTGAGAAAATAGAATATCGCTAAAAACCCTAAGCCAAAAGGAATAGCGATTACCCCCAATCTTGACCAAGGAGAAGTACTGACAGTGTGCCTGGTAATCGATGGAAGTTCTTCGGAGTCTTCCTGATTCGACTTTTCTCTGTTTTGTCTATCATTTGTATCTTCTGAAAATCTTAAGATTTGATCTATAGTCAAATTCTGGGGTTCATTTTTTAGTGACATAATTATTAAAGTTTTAAATCATTGATTTGTGTAATTTCTAAACCAGCGCTACGAGCTTCATAGATTATCCGAGAAAGTTCAGTTAGATGAGTAAGTTCTTGTGGCGTACTTACTGCTTCTACAGTCACAGTCTTATTGAAGGTAATTCCTTGTCCAGTATTATCAGAAGTTGTAAAAGTCACAATAGTTGCGACGATATCTACTTGCCATACCCCATCTCTAATTAATCGCGGCTCTCCAATATAACGAGAGATTAAAGATGCTTGCATATTTCCTTCAAATATTCTGCTTGGGGTGAGTTGCGCCAGCTTTTGTAAAAAGGCTGCTCGAAAGTTATGATTTTCACTAATTGCAAATGCAGCTTCATAAGCCTTAGTTGTAACTTTCTTTTTTCCACTTGCTGCGTCAATATCTATTCCTTTGTCTTGCTTGGTAATTGGTTCTCCCTTGTTGTTGTAAATTTTCACTAATCCATCCCAGCTAAACATTCTAGTGAACGTATCGCCAACAAACTTCTTGATTACTTCTGGCGAACGTTGATTTTCGTCTACTGATTTAGCAGTAATAGTTTTGCCAGAATCTAACTGTACTAAAGCTAATTGCTTTTTACTTAATCCTCTGATTGCTCCATAATTGAGAAATTGCAATAGTAATGAAAATACTGCACAAGAAAATCCTACTAATGAAATTATTCCAATTCTTGTCGGGACTGATTTATTGTATTGCAGTAGCTGTAATGGCTCTGATTTTCGGTTTTTTGTGTTTACCATATCTCTTGAAGAGGAGTGGGGGGTGGGAGGTGTGATCAGCTTATTTGATAAACTTTGCCAAACTAACGCCTCTAGTGATTATTGCTTTGCCTGCTTCTGCGGCAATTACACTATAAGTTTCTGAGGCTTTATTAATTTGTTGCAGCAGTGCTAAACCACCACCTGCGGCTAATCCTGTAGCCAAGAAGGGAGCGCAAATCCCAATTGTAAACAGGAAGAACATGGGTTGATCTGCTTGAGAATCAGAAATTAGTTGTCCAGCAAAACCAACAATCATGTTAAAAGAGAGTTTACCTATGCCAATACTGAAATAACCAATCAGCCAAGTGTAAATTGATTTCGTTCCGTAAGGTAATAAAGAACCTCCAACAGCTAGTGGCCCTAAAAATGCTGTAACTAACATTGTTAATTCAATTGCCCATTGATATGAGCCATTCATCGACAGCATGACTAATGAAATTGTTGAAGTCACACCTGAACCAATAAAACCACTAATGGAAGAAAATAATATCTGAAGTGGATTTCTGTTATTTTTAATTGCATCAATCGGAGCTTCAATGACTTTATCTATCCCATCCATCAGCCATTTGAAGGGGCCACTATTTTGATCAAAAGCTGACGGGTATTTTTGAGTTAAATCTTTTTTAGCCTGTTGTAAACAATTAATTGCTTCAATAGGCTGTAATGAAGAACTCCGACATCTTTCAATTGCTAATCCGATAGCGCTTCGAGCTACTGATACCCCTGCTGCTTTTTGAAATGCGACTCTTAAATCTAGCCCATCAGCCGTTTGTATCAACACCATATTATTTACATTGTTGATGTAGTTCCTAATCCCTAACGTTGAGTTTCCTAGCACTTTGCCATGATTTGACAACAACACCACCACAATCAACGGCCAGATAAAATCGGTGAAAGCTCGTTGCTCATCACCATTCATCATTTGCTTTGTCCACTCAATCATGAAAAAAGTTAATGTCGCAACCGCAAATAATGCTCCTACCGTACATATATTGTTGTACAGTTCCCCAGCTAAAGTTTTATTCCACAAATCATCAAATCCTGCCGATATTGATGCACTTGTTTCAGATGCTTTTTGGACTAAATCACCACCAATCGCTTGTTGCGCTAATAAATACATACAAGAATCCTTTCTTTTGCGTAAGAGGTCTAGGGGTGGGGAGTGTGGGAGGTGTGGGAAGATGGATAAGAGAGCAGTGAAGATTAAAGAAAATGGAAGAAAAAGAAAAAAAATATTTTATAACTCATGAGGATTTAGCCATTTATCAATTGGCATTTGAGACAGCAATGCAAATTTTTGAACATTCTAAAAAGTTTCCAGTTGAAGAAAAATATTCAAAAACCTTTCAAATTCGTCGCTCGTCTCGTTCAATCTGTGCTAATTTAGCAGGGGTTTGGAAAAAACGGAGATATAGAGATGCTTTTGTCGCTAAAGTGAATGATTGTGAATCGGAGGCGGCAGAAATTCAAGTTTGGTTAAAGTTTGCGGTGAAATGTCAGTACCTCACAGTTGAACAAGGGAGAGAACTCTATGCTGCTTATAATCAAGTCCTTAGTGGACTAGGCAAAATGATTACCCATCCAGATGATTGGTTACTCGATTAGCTCCCCACACCTCCCACCCTCCCCACACTCTCTTCACGGTGAGTAAGTAGGATCGAGTACAGACATACCTACAACTTCGAGATTGAGAGAAATCAATCCTTCTTCTCGAATGTCTTCTTTTTGGCGATTTGCTGTTAATTGTTCTGCAATCTGCGCCAGCATCATATTAGACTGTGCTGTATCAGAGCGTGATTGCAATGAATCAGTGCGCTGTTGTGCCAACATCGAAACCACCAGACCATTTTGGGCTGCTATTAGTTTTAAAATATTCTGTGAGGCATTCATCTCCTGCGCTTGCTGTCCCAGGTTTGAGGCATCTTGAGCCGTTTGTGTAGTTTGATCGATTTTGTTTGCAGTATCTTGCTGACCTTGTTGCCCTAATACACCAGATACTGATGCTCTGGTAATTTCTCGCTGTAAGTCTTGTGCTTGTGTTGATGCTCTTGCCCAGTCAGAGTTTGATGCTAACGCTACTTTCAGACGCTGACCACTTTCAACTGGATCTGGCGCACCCATTACACCAGTAGTCCCAGCAATTGCGGAATTAGCATCCTCTTGGGCTGCTGCCCAGAAATTATTAATTTTATCTGAAGCTATACTCCTAATTTGGCGCATTTCCCCCGGAATCTGACTCTTAATTTCAGCCAAAAAACTATTTAGGTTTAGTGATAGTCCATAACTCGGTGCAGTGATTAATAGACTCGTAACTCCACTAGATATAATGACGACTAGACTAATTTTTTTGAGTTGGTTCATGTTGGGATACTCCCTTTTTTCAGTTTGAATAGAGAATTCATAATTCAGTTACCAGACGAATTAAGTCTTGATTAATTCGGAATTATGCTCTTTGACTACTAAAGTTTTAAAAGTTAAACTCCTAAGTAATTCCTGGGCTGATGACGATAATGGCTCTCCTCTAACCATTTTGATATAATCTTCAGAAAACTTCACAAGTCCTAGTATTGGATTATCTTGATATTTTTTCAGGAATAAAGTTCGTAATTCTTGCTCATCTGGGTTATTAGCGACTGCGGCCAATAAACAATACGCTGGATAATAACGACAGAATGTAAGTTTGCCTAAATCATCCAATAACCACTGTGAGTAAATCCCCGATTTTGTTGGGTAGAAAGCCTCTGTACTATTGTTTTGAATGATTTCATAAGGATATTTAAATCTATCAACAAAGGGATCTACCGCTGATGACTGAATCCGACCTATCAATCGTGTTGTAATATTGGCGAAGATTTTCGCTGCGGCTTTGCTTTGGTAAATACTCTCTGGTTCTTGAGCCGAGAGAATCACGCGTATCCCTGCTTTTGCACCATTGGCACAAAGCCTTCCTATTAACTCGGCGATCGCATCGAATTGGAATAAAATCGGCGCTTCATCCAGGAAGAAGATACTGGCTTTAGAAGATAAAGCACGTCGTAGGGCTGCGGCATAAGCGCTCAGAGCTAAGATGGCTGCATCCGCCTCACTCGATAAATTTCTCAACGCAAAAACAAGTAATTTTGCATCGGTTCGGAAAGTTGAGGGACGACTAATTGATTCTCCAACTCTTGTTGAGAGCCAGTACTTTAATCTCAACCTGATTTGCTCTAAAGCTGATAAGATTTCCTGGCTATTGCTGGCTATAGAATCTATCTTGAGAAATGCTGGCGAACAATAATTCAAAAAATCTTGTAATGTGGGAGTGTCCAGCCAAGCTTTAGTGCCAACTCCTGCGGCTAATGCCAACTTATACCGGACTTTGATTTCATCATCATTAAAAAACGTTTTCAAGGCTAGGGCAATGATTGATTCAATATTAGTAATCATGGAAGGGCTAACGCCAATCACGCTAGTTCCAATCACCATTGTCATTAAGACTGATTTCAAGAATTCCTTAAAATCATTCAATCTTTCATTAATGGTTTCTTGATCCATCCCCCTCAAATTAGGTAACTCAAACAAATTATTCGACTCTTTGGAAATATCAAAGTATGCACCATCCTTACCTAACAAATTGGTGTAATCACTAAATGTTGATGTCCCGTCTGGTTTGGGATAATCTAACGCTACTACTGGTATATCTTGAGCAAGTGCAGGTGTTAAAATTCCTGCCACCAGTACTGATTTCCCCGAACGAGTTGCACCAAAAACTGCTATATTTTTATGTTGTTTGTACAAATCCAGGTGTACTGGTGTACCTCCCTCTTCGGCAATCAACTCAAAGCCAGTCCGATCTCCTGTAGCTGTACGAATCAAAGGCATCAACCCCGGCGCTTCGGAACTGAAATAAGGTAATCTGCGGTTAAAAGGTTTTGCCAGCAGTGGCTCCCAAACAAATGGACAACATTGCAACCATGTCTTCCAGGCGTATTCTTTTTCTCGATCTACTGCTGCTGGTCTTAAAAAGTAGGAAGCTAAGTATTTGCAAGCCTCATTGAGTTCTCTTGTCGATTTTCTATGGACAAGAAAAGCTACTCCGGTATAAACGACAACGCTTCCTTTGTAAATGGTTCGTTGTGCCTCTACAGATTCTTCAATATTTATTCCAGCTTTGACATCGATGTTTCCTTTACTTGTTGATAAGGCTGTCGATGTAATTGACTGTTTAGTAAGGCGTTGCAAATTAGTTTTGGTAATTGCCTGATTAGCTTTAGTGATTTGACAGATAATTTCTGTATCTGAGATACTTTCTTTGGAAATTAATTCCCAAAGGTATCGTAATTGAGAGCGTTCATCTATCCAGCCCCCCGGCTTTTGGCTAAAGTTCATTACCCCAATATATTTATCTTGAATCTTTACCCATTGCCGATCTAAGAATGGAACAGATTCTTCATTCTCCAACAGATGATGTCGAATGTGAAAATCACTAGTTTGAGTTTCTACTAATCCTTGAGTTTGACTAATCACTAAGGGATTAGGAATTGGTGTTGGTGATGTCAGATTAAATTGATGCCATAAGACTTTCCAGATGTCCTCAGCACTCAAAACTCTGATCCCTAGTTTCATTTTGTTACTCAGCAACGATTCCCACTGTAAAAAACCATCACTAAATGAATTTTTGAGAATATTTTCAATCCTACTATTGTTAAAAGCGTGAATTTCTCCAGTGAATTTAAACCAAACTTTCTCTAGTTTTTTGATTGCCGATTCTACAATGTCTTGGGTTCTCTCTGTCTCGGATAATGCTGTATAAGTACACCATAATCTTAAAAACTTGTTCTTCCTTACTCCAGATTTGGTTAATTCTTTGATTCGTAACCTCTCGCTCCTAATTAATAATTTCAATTGCTCAATATCACAATTGTTTTCGATATCCTCTAATTCTGATTGTCTCGAATAATCGTCTGTAAAGGAACCCAAATGTATTGTTAATGACTCTCCTGATGGGATCTCTTTTAAACCTGCCTCTATGCTCTCAAAGATGGGGAGGATTTGCTCATTTGCTAAGTTAGAGTGAATTCCTACACAATCAAAACAGAATTTGATTTGAATCGATTCCCCATTTTTGAGAATTAATACTCCTATCCCTTTTCTCCCTCCCAAAGCAACATCGCAAACCCCAGCTAAATGGATAATGTCTTCAAAGGGGGTAAGAGTTTTTACTACATTAATTTGCTCGGTTTCTAACCTTTGTTTCTTGATTTTATCTGTCTGCTTCGTTCCCATAACTTTAAGAATTATTTCGTTTGTATCCTCTGCTAATTCGAGGCACTGCCACAAACTTGCCAAAAAATTCTTGATTTGATGAAACTAACCACCATGTAGCCCATCCCCAAGCTATACTTAATCCTGTACCTAACCAACTTATTTTCAACATATAGTTGGAAACAAATACATTTAATATTGCTATGACTGACCAAGGGAAAATTTGATCGGCGGGAAATAGCCCTAATCGGGGTCTATCTCCCAAGATTCTATTTACACTTCTAAATTTATTCTCATTACTCATCTTTTTTAACTATTTGTTGAGATGAAGCATTTCTGGAATCAGGGTAGTTTTTCTCATTTAATAAATGCTGCAACCAAATGAGTCTTACCTTTAACAGTTATCCGTTATCAATTTCAGTCTCTCACTGATAACTGATAACTGTTCACTGTTCACCAATTTAAGCTCCAGTAATTAAGCCAGTAACTAAATCTCCGACAAAGACTGAAAGTACAATAATTAATGGAGTCCTGGCTAATGTCTGCCAATCTTCATCATTTCGGGCCGCTTGAACAATTCTTACCAAGCTGATGCCTACATAAAGTAGGAACAGACCCCTCAATACGTTGAAGAACAATTCTATAACTGCTTGTGTTTGCCCATTACCAGCATTGCCAAAAGCACCATTCATCCAGGTTTGAGCATTATTGAAAAACTGGGCCTGAGATGGTGCAGAAGCAAAATCTAACAGAAATATTACCGACAGGAAGGCAAACAATATTGCATATAAATTCACTCCCCATTTCCGTTGTAGCTTTTCAAAATTTGTTAATAATGCCTGTGTTTGTTTTGGAATTGCAACTGCTATTGCCCCTGCGATCATCAATCCTCCAAGCATTATGTTGTGGACTGACATCTCCAGAATCATTAATGCTCCTGTTACTCCCATCAGTCCAATTGTGCTACCTTCAATCACTTTCTTTCTTCTTGATGGTAGGACTGTTGTTTGTTTTGTCCCAAAGTTTGTTGTGTTGGGATTTTCGTAGTCTGGTATTTGCATAATTTGCGAGTTCATGAAATCTTATCCACATTATTCACAACTCACTTTCAAAATCCTACAGACTCTAGTACAAAAAAAACTAGTTCTTTTGGCTACAGAGAATATTTGTTACAGCTTTTTAGGTATAGGTTCTATGATTAATTTCTGCCCAAGTTGAATATTACTAGCACCCGCTTTTAGTTCTAAAACCTGTGTCGCAGCGACACCGTAATAGATTGGACAAGGATTTTTCATGCATGGTGGTGCATTGCGAACTATTGTTGTCACCAGATTATTTTTAAGGTATATAATGTCTAACGGCATTTTAACTTGGTGCATCCAAAAGGGTACATTATTATACTCTCGACCCAAGTTAAACAACATTCCGCGATCGCTCTCTAGATTATTTCTCCACTTGAGTCCTTTCTCTAGTTCTTGTGGTTTATTTGCCGCTTCTAAATAAAAGGTCTGGTTATTGTGAATAAGCTTATACTGAAGAGGCAATTTTTGGGGACGAGTTTCGATATAAGATACTACTGCTGTGAAGAAGATTACTGACACCCCAGCAATTGGCCCAGCGATGTTTAGCAGCTTAAAGCCAGCAGTATACCAATCTGTTTTTGATTGAAATTTCAGTATTTGCATAAAATTTAGTTACCAAAAATATCGACATCGCCCACGCTATATATTGATGAATCTACCGGGCTAGATGGTAATCCTTGCAAATCCGCTTTATTCCGCATACTTTCTATTCGGTCGGCTTCACGTATTGCCAGAGGGTTTACATTTTTTCTTGATTCTAATAGTGCAGTTAGGGTAATTTGTAGTGGCGGCAAATCCTCTGGTGCTAGAGTATCTTCACCAAACAATTGACAGAATATTGAGATTGCTGCCCTTTCGACAATTGCCTGAATTTCTGCACCGACGCAACGATGTGTCACCTTCAATAATCTCTGCCACTCTTCTGGGGTAAAGGCATCTCTACCATTACTAAACCGCTTGTCAAATCTTGCTAAATGAATCCTAAATATTTCGTGTCTTTCACCGTTATTTGGTAAGTCTATTTTGAATATTTCATCAAACCGTCCACTTCTGGTTAACTCTGGTGGTAGCCATTGGATATTGTTGGCTGAAGCGATTATCAGTACATCACTTGTTCTTTCCTGCATCCAAGTGAGTAACATCCCCGCTAGTCTTCGTGATAAATCATCATCTCCGGCAAATCCCTTGTCAAAGTCATCGAGGTAGAAAATTATACGGCTAATTCGGTCTACCAGTGCCAATAACTTTTTGAGTTTGTGTTCCGCCATATTTCCATAACTGCGGAAATTACCCCACTCCACGATTACCAAGGGTAATCCCAGCATTTGAGAACAAGCCTTAGCCGAGTGAGATTTACCTGTTCCGGGTGGGCCAATTAATAAAACACCTTTTGGTAGCCGCAAGTTGTAAGACTTGGCCAACGGTGTCAGGAGCCGCTTGTATCCCTTAAATGCTGACTGCATTAATTCCAGTCCCCCGACTGGAATTGTCATTGGTTGCAGAAATTCCACATTGTAAACTCGTTTGAGTAACTCAATTTTATAAGCAGAAACTTTTTTGACTAATTCACTGTTGTCAATTGCTAGAGCAGTTTTTACCCCTGTTTCAATATCTGCCAAATACATCCCTACACAAGTATTCGCTATTTCATTGATTTGGGCTTGTGTAATTGAGTCAGGTAATATTTGTGGCAGATAATCGCTAATTTCCTCAACTGTGGGTAACTCTTGGGTAATTATCGGTATTAGACCAGCTATATCTGACTTGAGGCTTGCGTTTGACCCCAGCAACAAAGCTGTTTTACAGCAGTTACGGTTGTAAAGCTTAATGTTAATTAGTGCTGACTTAATCCATTCTGCTGTCAGGAAGAAATCTGCATCCGTCGCTCCTTGTCCAAGCCACGGGTATATCCCTTCCAGGATCAAAATGCCTTGTAACTGACTTGTCTTCCAAAAGCGCAAAATCTCAAAAGAATCTTCGCGTACAACTTTGAAAGCGATTCTGTTGTATTCTTTAATTTCTGAGAATGCCAATCCCCAATCACTTGTTGTTAACTGGTATAATTTGTCATCTTCTAACATCCAAAGATAACAATTGATACCACTATTAATGCATTTTTGAGTTAGGTTTTTAAGCAAGCTCATCCTCTCTTGCAATGGAGATTCCACTGCTATTAAAGGATTGTTTTGTTCGTAAAGAGAAAATATTCTTTCTATCAGTTGTGAACTCATGGGTAAATTATTGAACATCAAACTGATAATAAAGGCTGACTCACTTTTTACTCACAGCCTGAAGTACCCAATTTTCTCGTACTTCTGGCCATTGTTTTTATAAAGCGCGTTGCCTATTTCTAGCCTTTCATTCGGCTACTCAAGCAGCGATCGCCGTTAAAGGCTTAGATCCGCCTCTGACTCACGCTGCTGTTGTTGCTGCGGCGACTGTGAAAGCAGCAGATCCTGGTTCCAAGAGAGTGCTTTGGGTCTTGAGCGTCTAGCATGGGGCAGTAATTTCTTAACAGCTAGTGCGGTGGCTTCTCCAAATTCATCGGAGTTAAACGCCGTTTTGATTTGAGGAATATGCTCTAATCGCTCTACTGGTGTAGTTTTTGGGTCAGCAAGTGCCATGTACAGTGTTCGCTGTTTTGGTATTGACCCAGTTCTGGAATATTCCAACATTGCATAGGAGAAAGCATCAATCGTTGAGGAACAAAGTACCACTTTTTCTACTTTAGTCGTTCCTCGCTCACCTAACTGGAAATGGAACCAACTCTTTGTGCGATCGCTTCCAATTGCCAAGCCCTTAAATTCACTTCGCTCAAGGTAAGCCCCTTTAACTTGTTGGTTCAAATCTCGCATTAGAAACACTGCATTTTGCTTGGAGTCAGCGTAAATTAACCCCGATTGGTGAAATCCGTGTACAAAGTTTGATGGTAGCCCCCACAAGTGAGTCAAGTATTCATGTACTCCAGTCCACTTGCTTTTATCCTCAACTGGTGGCACAAACTTGGGCACTGGTTCGGTTTGAAGAATATCTGCTGTTTGTTTCTTGACTGCGGCGATCGCTGCTCGTTCTGCCCCCTGAAGTCCAAATCTGTCATTGAGCCATGCCAAACCCTGCCGCAGATTGTAATTGTTCACCTGAATCACTAAATCTATCGCCCCGCCGCCTTTTTCTACTCCTGGTGAGGTGGACTGAAATTTATCCCCATTTATATCAATGATGTGGCCATGTCCCACCCAAGAGTTAAATTGACTGGGTTCTTTGTCTAAACCTAACTCCCAAGCCACATCTTCTAAGTCTAGGTCACGCAATTGCTGAGTCTGTTTAGCCAATTCCTTTTTCTCTTTCTCTAATTGAGCAAGGCGTTGTTGAAGCAGTTCATTAGCTTGAGCCAGGGAAGTAGCTGTTGCTTCCATCTGTTGCTTTTGACGGGCTGCTCTGTCTCGATCTGCGGCTTTGGCTTTGATTTGCTCTAAATTTAACTCTGATACTTCCAGGTTCCGTCCCGTTTCTACTATTCGGTAAAAGTCTTTTATATCCTCGTGTTTGGCTCTGGAACCTTTCAAGCCTCTCTCTAAGCCAATTAGCTGCATCGTTTCATAGTAGGAGTCCTGAAATGCTTGGATTTTCTGCCGCCCATCGAAAAAGTGATTACACCGTAGCTGACCCCGGTCATCCACTGGCACAAAGTAAGCATGAATATGTGGCGTGGCTTCATCTAAATGTAATTCTGCCCTGACTATCCGCGAACCGTATTCCTCAGACAACCATTGGTGCGTCGCTTCTAGCCAAACATCTAATTTATTTTGCTCATAATACCCTGCCTGGGTTGGACATGAGGCACGGAAGTAACTTGGCGATGCACTCAGTAACATCTCGACGCAGTAAACACCGTCAGTCCTTATCTTCCTGTGTTGTGGAGCCTCATTTATCTTTGCCATCACCAAATCTTCTAACCTTGATTCGGGATCGCTGCTGCCTATAAACCTAATATTCTCTACCGACAAATCAGCGTTCGGTGTCTCCCTCTCACGAGATGTGTGAGATGCGCTACTCCCTATATCCTTCTGCTTTAATTTTTTTAAACGAGCGATCGCATACGCCATTCCCGCCCACCTTTTTTTCTCCCGTCAACAATATTTCACTTGATAACTAAAATTATTTTTTAGGCTCACTGAGTATTTTTACTCAGGCTTAAAAATGGCATTTTTCCCAAATCAAGAATACCAAAAATAAACGTAGTAGGTATGTTTATTTAGAGACGGCTGATTTGCTAATTTACCCCTGGGGTGGAAGCCGTCAACAGTGCCGTCAATAGTGCCGTCACGACAACCACTTTCAAATTTGCTGATGAATTATTCAGAACGCGATTTTGACGCCTTTATGCCGTCAACAGTGCCGTCAATAGTGCCGTCATCAACGTCACGTTTTTAAGTATACATTTTCTGTACTTAAATGGAAATTAGAAATACTTGTTCTTTAGTGATTATTCAGCTAAATATTAGATAATTAGTGAATAGGATATTCGACGAACGAATTCCAAAGCAATTAAAAGTTTTTACAACCAACATGAGCGAAACAAGAGTTTCCATTAGACGCTCTAATGATAGTTTGGAAGGTAAAGTAATTAATTACCTCAAGTCGAATCCCCTCTATTTAGATAAAGAGCATCCAGAGCTAATTACTTCCACACTCCTTAAACATTGGCTACCATTAGCTTTATATTCCCAAGGGGTAGTGGGAGAAGAATTAAGGCAAGTTGCTATTTGGGCAATCAATGAATTAGAAGCCCAAGCCTCTGCCATCCGTGAGATTTGCGGTTTAGGTTCTGTTGTTTCTCCTATTTCTACGCAACTGCCTACTACTGTCCCAGTTGCTCCCCGACAGACAACACCTGTAATAGACGCAGCCCCAGTTTCTCTATCCAATGAGGATTCGTACTCATCCCAAGTTGAAACCGAAATGCCAACTGAAGATGAAGACGAGCAATTGATGGATTTGGAATTGACCGAAGAGATGATCCAAGCCAATAAAGCCTTTAGTGTCGAGCCAGCACAAATTTAGGAAAAAAATGAACACTCCCAATTCCTCCCAAGTCAAACCTGGGATTAAGTTAGTTTTGTCCTGTGATTTGGGTGGTAGCCAAGTCAAAGCGATTGCTCAAATTTATCCTGATGGCATTCCCTGTGTACTGGCGATGTCGCCGGAAATTGCAGATGTATCAATTGACTCGATTAACAGCTTTTCTGTACAAACTTTTCAAAACATTAGTACCTGGGTTGGCGTAGGTGATGAATATTATGTCTTAGGTACAATTGCCAAAGAAGTCTTTGCTGGTAGTGCTGCACTTAGAGATAACAAATATCACTATGCCATTCCCAAGATTGCTGGTCTTTTATCAATGGCTTACCAAAAGTTTGGTATAAACCATAATCATGTTGATGTTTTTATTCAAATCTTGTTACCACCTGGGGAAGTCAATGATGCCCGTAATCTGACAACTTCTTTAAAACAAATTCTCAAACTTGGAATACTCACACCTAATGGTCGTTTGAAGGGCAAGTTACGCAATTTTTGTGTTGCTGCTGAAGGTAGTGGCATTCTCACCTATCGTAGCCGTACTCTTGGCAAAACCTATATTCAAAAAAATGTTGGAATCCTTATGTTGGGCTATCGCAATGCTAGTTTTGCTCTTTCTGCTCAAGGTAATCCAGCTAAGAGCGAATCTACTGATTTAGGCATGAGTTGGGTAATCAATTCATTTGTTGAGCGTACTGCTGTTGGTTTGTCAAAAAATGATTCACGTTTAATCACAGCAATCCTCGCAGCAGCCAAGGGCAACTTTGATGCTTTTCGTCCCTTGTCCCGCAAAGCCACACCTGAAGGTGTCCAATTTGATTTAATTTTATTTCAAAAAGTTCTCCCCTCAATTCGTGATGAGTACTGCCGCGCTCTTGTTCGCTGGATTAGAAATATTGCTGTCCTAGATGAAATTCTCATTTGTGGCGGGACTGCTGAGTATGTCAAAAAAGAATTAACTGACCACTTCCACAAAGAAGCTACTCCCATTGTTTGGAATGGCGGCGTACAATTCCCTGCTCCTCTTAATACTTTAGGTCTTGGTGAGCGCGTCGCTGATGTCTGGACGGCGCACATTACTTATATATTGATGCTAGACAAGAACTTTGCTTACGACCGCAAACAAGATTTAGTCCCTGACCCCAATAAACCACGACCCTCTACCCCTACTTCTGGCCTTGCCCAATTGCGTGAATACGCTAAAAAACGTGAGGCTGAACAACCTTTGAACAGTTGAAAAATTATGAAGTGCGATCGCACCGATGAGAGTTGGCTTCCTCTCTGAGCGATCGCAGAATACGACAATCATCTATCCAGCGTTGCTCGACTGTGTGTTGCTCACCCCGTGCATCAACCAGTATTGCTGCTTGATGATTTCCTTGTTTATCAAAGTAACGCCAGATGATCCGAACATCTTTCAATGACCACGTTACAGCACGTGTCACTGTATTTTTAACTGTATATTCCGCATGGACTGTAACGTGATTTAAGCCTTGCTCCATAAGGGTTTTGTTCACACGAGGCAAGCTAAACTGTAACCTGCTCAACCAGTTCTTATTTATACCGATTGTTTCGAGGATATGATTTTGAGACATCCGGTATTCTTCAGTTTCAACAATTCTAATCGCGTCAAACCGATAGTTGCCGATGTACAACTCAACTGCTTGGGCTGCGGCAAAATTTTTCTTAGCCATGATAGCTGTGCGAGATTTTCATTAATTCTTCGCGCAGCGCTGAATTCAACTATTAAATTGCTCCATCACGACTCATAAATATATGAATAACGACCAAGAACTTTATACCCAACAGCTAGCCCAATTTGCTGCGTCTCAAAGTTTTGATGAACGTTCAGTGGAATTTTTTGATGACGTTTGGCAAGAAGCCGGAGTTAAAGACATCGCTAAAATGACTACTGCTGATGCTAAGTCTGTATTGCAAGTCTTGGGCGAGAGTGAAGCATCACCAGAATTTACTAAAGCTCTATTAGCCCAAGCCATAACAGCAGGAATGCCTGAACACGTTGTGGGATATATCTTGGAGAGCGATACTGACGGGGACGGTCGCACACTTGCACAAGAAATCTTCAATGACGGCACAAGTCCTTTCCAACCAAATCAACCATCAGTGCTTGCCTTGAAACAAAACCAGTTTCAATCCTCTAGTGAAGAAGACATGGAAATCCAAATTTAGCCAAAAGTACGATTTTTTTGTAGACTCCTGGTTATTGATTTTTTGGAAATAAAAGACCTAAACTTTGGCTTATTAGTTAGCGTTTTCACATGCTCTAGAGGTGTAGTTCTTATAAAAAAGAATCAGGCGAAAGGATAAGGGGGAAAGGGATAGAATTTTCCCCTGACCTAGTACCCTTTAACATTTTCTCTGATTCCAAATATTTGTTCTACACCTTTTTCCAACTTTGAACTAAAGCTATGACACTAAAATTACCAACCCGCAACAACGTTACACACGCTCAAAAGCCAACAGACTCATTTACTATTTCTCAGCAGAAAGAGCAATTAGAGAATCTGTTGTATCAGAAGGTTCAACAAGGGGAAGATATATCCCCTTGTATTGAAGCTCTCTATTATTTAGCTTCAAAGCAGACAACGGAAGACCAACTGCAAGTAATGTGGGCTGAAGTAGCTAGAGAACGCTCGGCATTCAATTCACTGCAAAGAGTAATCATTACAGCCTTTGCCATTTTAGGAATGATTGCCTTTTTCAATGGGGTATTTCGCTCTGTCAAACCATCGACAGCTGCTAACCCACCTGCTGTTCAAGCTCATTAAAAGGATTTAACTAAAAAGCTGAAAGCCTTAGTTGAGAATGCTTTCAGCTTATGTTATCATTCGCTTTGCTTCGGCTCACTTAATATGCCGTGTCTCTGTCGAAAGCCAAGCTATCTTCCGGCTCAAAGTTTTGCAAGTCTTGCTCCATCTGTTGCCGACGTTGAACGTATGTTCTACTATCTTCAATCCTTCCCCTCATCTGCCATGCACCAAAATTAATACCCTGTTCTGCGTGTTTAGCAGACACTTTGTTGTAATCATCAATTTCTATTTTCTTGCGTCGTTCCATTTCTTTTAGCCACCCAAGGCTTGTACCCTTTTTAAGCTCAGATTCAAAGTACTCCTGTTTAAGAGAACCGTCAGGGTTGAACTGTGTTTTCTCTGTTGGGGTGAAGAAATCGTATGCCGTGTAGACTGGCCTTGGTTCCAGGGTAAACGCAAGAAAATTTATACCTGAGATGAGTTAGAGTGTAGAGGAATCGAAGCTTGTAAAACTTTCAGCATATACTCTTCATCCATGCTGGCTCGCTTTGCTTTTTGACGAATACTACGTTTATAATTTGTTTCTTTATTGAGAAAATTTATACTCCATCGCTTGAGTAGAGCAAAATTCTCTGGGGAGTTATCTTTACGGATGCGACAAGCATCCTCATTAAAGGTGACATCTAAAACCCAATGAAGTTGATTTTCAATTGACCAATGCTGTCGAATCGCAAGCCCTATTTTTTGGGCATCGGCAGGCAATGAACTCAAGTAAAACATTACTTCTTGAGTTGTCTTATTCCACAAGTGACGAGTACGAACAACTTTGACAATAGTCTGTAATCCAGACCATTGAGATTGTTTATATAAACCACCCATTTGTTCAATTGAAACAGCCCAAATCTGTCGCTTTTCTTTTCGATGGTGCGCTGATTATACTCGAATGTCATAACTGAACTCAATACCATCAAAATTACTTTCGGCAGCATTCTCAAACCATTGTTTTACATCTTCAAATAATGTTGGATGATTGGCTTTGAGTGCCAATATATAATCTGCACCTTTAAAGTGAATAAGACGAGCAATTTCATGTTGAGTGCCCATCGCGTCAATTGTGATGATACATCCAGAGATATCTAGAAGTGACAACAAAGCTGGTATCGCTGTAATTTCATTACTTTTATCATCAACTTTGACTTGACCTAAAAATAACCGATGTTTACTAGCCCATGCACTTACCACATGTAATGCTGATTGTTCTTGGTTGCGGTCATAAGAACCCTTAAGTGTTTTTCCATCAATTGGAATGACCTGTGCCCCTAAATCAAGAACCAAGCTATTTAACCAACTATTGAAACTGCACTCAAATTCTTTTGGCGATATCCTTTCAAACAACCGTCTATAAGTGTCAGCACTGGGTATTCCAAAAGGTAGCTGTAAAAAACTTGACAGCCAACTCTGGTGGCTGACACCATATGTCTCTATATCTTCCCACCCTGTTGCTCCACCAATGGTTGCCAGTAATGCTATCATCACGATGCTGATAAATGGATGAAGCACACCCTGTTTCCCTCTTGGGTCTTGTAAATCTTTAAAATTATCTGCCAATTGCTGATGGACTTGTTCAAAATCTGTTGCAGATGCAAGGTGTGAGTTTTGTTTATTTTTGCCTGTAATTTCAGATGATGTCCCAAATCCTACAACCATTGGAAATACCTACACGACTGGATTTCCCTAGCATATTAGCATGTCATTTTTCTTGCGTTTACCCTGTCCCTTAAACAAGCTGTTCGTTGTTATAGAGACGAGTATTTGGCAGAGCGGGGATTTGCCAGAATCAAAGGTTTTCCCTTGTCGCTAACACCAATCTACTTGCAACGTGAAGACCATATTACTGGTTTAATTCGGTTACTTTCTATTGGTTTGCGTGTCTTAACATTATTAGAATTTCAGGTACGTTCTAGTCTTAAATCAAATGAAGAAAAGCTTGCTGGAGTTTATACAGGTAATCCGAAACGAGAGACTGCACGCCCAACTGCGGAACTGATTTTAGCTACTTTTAAAGAAATCACACTAATATTAATCGAGACCAAAAATGAAGTTTATGCCCATTTAACTAATCTCTCTCTTTTACAGCAGCGTATTCTTGTTTTACTTGGATTTCCAATTACTATCTATACTCAACTTGATGGTCAATCTTTTACTCCTAAATAGAATAAGAGTTGCGTTTCCCAAGCGTCAAAGGCTGAAACACTAAAATATCTGTTTTTAATTACGAAGAAAAGCGCAAGTTACTTTAAATAAATAAAAACAAACCTAATTTTTACATCTAAGTTTGTACACAGGCACTTACCCAGGTAGATGTCCGTATTCGCACGTTCTTCAGTGTAAACAAAGTGTTTTATCGCACTCTTAGTACTGGCACATAATTTCTGTCTTTACGCTTTTGCTCACTTTTATCTAACTTCTGAAAAAATGGGCGAACCGGGAGTCATCATGTCCTTGAAACGCCTACGATTGCAGCCGATAGCTTTGTCGAGTTTGACTTTTTTGAACGCCAGGATGGCACTACTCGCCCTACCTTTATCCATCGACTCAAGCCAGGGCAATTCTTCCTTAATGACCAGCGGTTAGACTACGCATTGGTCACAGTTTCTCCGCAGTCTGAAGAAGGGCTGCCCCTGACCGACCGCGGCTTTATTCCCTTGATTGCAGAGTCCGGTAAAGCCTTGATTGGTGAACCTGTGAACGTAATTCAGCATCCAGCTGGAGGACCTCAGCAAATTGCCATTCGCAATAACAACATTACTGATATTGTTGATGATTTCCTACATTACGCTGCTGATACTGAACCTGGTTCCTCCGGCTCACCTGTGTTTAACATGCAGTGGGAACTAGCAGCCTTACACCATTCTGGAGTACCTAAACGGGATGCAAGCAACCAAATCCTGATGATCGATGGTCAAGTGTTTGACGGACAACGTGAAAATGAAGAACGAATTGCTTGGCAAGCTAACGAAGGTGTGAGGATCAGCAGCATTGTAGAAGATATCCGGTCAAAACTGTCAGCAGATCCTAACAGGCGTCGTTCTAATCTTTTTGAAGCGGTTATCCAGAATCGACTTCGTACAGATCAACCCCTGATGTGGGGAGTTCCTGCTACCACTACGAGGCAAGCAGCAATCCAAAGCGTTTCGACTAACCAAGAGTATTCGGATGAAGAACTGGATCGACTGACACCAGAAGAGATGTCCGAGATGGTGAGTGAGCTTGAAGCGAATACCTTGGAGTTCTTCCCGGAAGACACAAGAACACAACCTGTCTTAGTTGCCGAAGGAGATTCATGGTTCGACTATTTTCCAGCTGGACTAGACGTGATCTCATGCTTAAAGAAATTCTTTGACTATAAAATCTACAACGTTTCTAAAGCCGGCGATACCCTCGATAACATGGCTTGGGGCACGAAGTTTGATCAAAGGCGTTGGCATCGTGATCGCCCTCCCCTTGAAGAGACTTTAGCAGCGATTGAGCGACATCGTCCTCCAGTCGTTCTCCTCTCTGGTGGCGGTAATGATATTGCTGGAAATGAACTCTTGAGTTTTCTTAATCACAAAACCTCAGGGTTACCACCACTGCGAGACAACTACACAAAATATATACTTAAGGACTACTTTTTGCAGATATTCAAACATATCTCTAATGAAATCTGGAAAAAGGATGCAAACATTCATATCGTTCTGCATGGCTATGGATATCCTATTCCTGATGGACGTGCCGTAGTTCGTGTTTTAGGATTTTCCTTTGTTGGTCCTTGGCTTAGACCGGCGCTCGTATCCAAGGGCTATGAACAGCGAACTGAACAAGCGCAGATCACACGCAATCTGATGGATGACTTTAATTCTATGTTGAAGCAGTTTGCAGCAAATGATCCGCGACTACATTATATTGACCTGCGACCACTGATTTCAGATTCCGATTGGGAAAACGAACTGCACCTAAAAAATAGTGGTTTTCGACGAGTGGCTGAAGAGTTTAACCAAGTAATTCGTCCCCTAATTTGAATGGATAGTGCCAAATTAGATGGCAGAAAACAAATTTATATCATCAAACAAATCTTCTCACTGCAAGTTTATAGAATCTTAGGTGACGTACATTCATAAATTCTTTTCCACTTGAAGCTTAACATTAAAGAGAGAAGCTTTATAAGCTTGATATTACAATCTTGGTATCACGACAGATACAAGGGCATCGTACAGCGTTCTACCCTTAAACAGATCATTGGTAAAGAGCAACGATCTCATCAATCTTTCCTTGAAGTTAACGTATAAAGGAGTATTCTAATGGCAGCTGAGGATGTAATTAAGAATGAAGTTCACACAGGAATTGTTGCAATCGCTGATATAAAGCCAGAGAAATTGGATGTTCTTAGAGAGACTTTGAAGAAGTTGTATGAACTTCAGGATAAGCCTGACTACGAGAATCCTCTCACCAAAATTGGAACTATCCACTTTGCTATATGGTCTATCATTGACGATGGTAAGCGCTTGCTGTTTCAAAGCAACTTTGATGGAGACCTGATTGAATATTTGAAAGACTTCTCAAACTATGCAAGTGAGGGACTTGATGCTGTTTTTAGTAACTGTGTTGGGTACCCAGAAGGAGGCGCTAAAGACTACCCTGCATTTGAAAAATTTGCTGCGGATCATCTGATTGATTGTCAGCACTACTACAATGCTTATCCTAAGGAATCCGTAAAGAACATCAAAAAGGCTCTGAAGGTACGAGATTCACTTATAGACCTTTTGCAAGAGTAAAAATTTTTGAATTGGAAGAGACGCCATTCAGGACATGGACATGGATGATTTACAGTTGAATGATATTCAGGGATTAGTTCTCAGAAGTTACACACGAGAACCTTACAATCTAAAAACTGCAAGGTTTTTATTCATTAGCATTAAGGAGCGAAATGCTGGAGGAGTTTGGCTAAACAAGGTTATCCCGGACATAATCAGCGTTTCTTCTCTTCGCGCCAATCTGAAAACCTGCAATAATCTTGCTTTTACCTATTCTGGCTTGAAGGTACTAGGGCTTCCTCCCCAGATTTTAGAGAACTTCCCACTTGATTTTCAGGAAGGGATGCAGCAACGCTCAAAAATGTTAGGAGATAATTTTCAGAGTGCGCCAAGCAATTGGGAGAGATACTTCAATGATAACCTACATGCAGTTTTAATTATTTACGCTTCTGATCAAACAACTTTAAACCAGGAAGCTGATCGACAGTTCAGCCTAATGGATTTATCAAAGATCAAGGTAATTGGGCAGCAAGATGCTGAAAAGTTGCCCGGCGGTATAGAACATTTTGGTTTTCCGGACGGCGGTTCTCAACCTGTAGTTGAAGGAGACAGCACAGCGGTTCATCCAGGTCAAGATATTATTAAACCTGGCGAGTTTATCTTAGGTTATCCAAATCAAGATGGAGATATTCAGGATTCAATCCTAGCGAAAATTGGAAATAATGGTACATTTCTTGTTTACCGAAAGCTTTATCAAGACGTAGCCCTATTTCGGAGTTATATTGCCGAAGTTGCATCAAGCTCTAATCCACCTTTTGATAGTTCTGATTTCGTTGCTGCAAAAATTGTGGGTCGTTGGCGAAGTGGAGCACCGTTAGTCCTGTCACCTAATCAAGAGGATGAGGCTTTAGGTAATGATCCCACTCGAAGCAATGACTTTAATTATTTTAATGAAGAGGGAGCAACGCGATTTGGTGAGGTCGGGTGAAAAACAGGCGATCGCTAAAAAATCCATTTAAGTACAATGTAATTTTCTTAACTAAATAAATACTTAATTGCATGAGAATTAGTCTTGATGAGATATCTCACAAAGATTACTAGCAAGCTATTTGACGATTATTAAAAAAATATCAGCAACCAAATCAAATTACTTAGTAATAATTAGAATGTTTAATTAATTGAAGACGGAATGAGGGTATAAAATTCATCAAGCTGTTCTAGGCTTGACAAACGAATTAAAGATAGAATCGCAAAAATTGTCCCAGCTTCCGGCTATCCATTGACACCGAAGATGTAGCAGAATTTCAGCATTATTTTTTAACCAAAACTTACTATTTCCTTTCATTCTTAAATTGACAACTTGGCGGATTAAACTTTCAACTGCACCACTACCAAGAGGGAGTTTTTTAGATGCAACTTCATTATATTTTCAAAGCCTCCGTCGGTAAGCTTTTAAAATATAGTTTCGTTCTCGTATTAAAATCTTGCAGCGTTCGCCAGTGGCAGATAATATAAACTCACTCATGTTTTTCATTAAACTTAAAGTTTGACCTTTTTTTAAACTTTTGCGAGCTTTTTTAAACCATGATTGACGCTCATTATCTGTGCTAAAAGCAGCATCAGCAAACTCTTGTAAATGCTCGGCTGCATGATAAAAATCTAATAGTTGATAAGTTTCATTTGGGCATTTTATTTTTTTTAATAAAGGTGGAATATGTTTCCAAATCCATTCAGCACCATCGGCAATTAATAATACCTGTTTTGCTTGACTAATCCCTAAATGCACTAAATACATTTCTAAGATTGTTAAAAAGCCTTCATATCCTTCGTAGGTGCCATCATTAGTTATAGGAATATCTGAATTTTTTACTTTTCTACCTTGTTCATTTACTGTATAAATAGTTAATAATTTTGGCTCAATCCATTCTCCTGTAAAGCCTCTGCGATTAGTTTTAACTTTACGTCTCCCTTTTTTGTTAATCCGAATACGTGTACGACCACCGTCTACAGCGATTACAACACGTTGGTCTTGCAGAGTATTTAAGTTAGATAAACTACCAGATTCTAAGTCATTTAACTTATTTTTACGTAAATCTATCCCGATTTTACCAAAATAATATGTTAACCGTTCTATTCGTTTTAGACTAATATTTATTCCCCAATCAATTAGTGTTGTACGTGCAGCTTCAAACGAGCCTGCAATTGCACCATATTGAGCCACCGTTGATAAAACAACTGGGGTTAAACCCTCGGACATTCCTAAATATTTTAAGAATGGGCAAAATCCTTCATGCAAAGATTGTTTATTTTTGTGGTGATTTTGTTGATTTTTGCGTTCAACTACATACGGTAGTTTTAGAGTTACTTCGACATTGCCAACTGTTAATATTTGTCGCTTTTTACAACCATGTTTTTGCGTCCTATTATGCCACCATCCCTGTGTCTGGTGCATTGCTTTATCTAAAAATTCTTGAGATTTAGACAGATTATGAAGCAATAAAGCAATACATTCTCCTGCTAAAATTAATGCAGATTCTCTGATTTTTTCTTCACGTGTTTTGAGAAATTGTCCATCAAAATATGGGATATCTATTACTTCTAAAAGTTTCGTAACTTTTTCTTGAAAATGTTCTAAAGATTTGCTTAGATCAAAATTAGAATATATATGATTTTTCACAGTAGGCATTCCCGGTTTTTGTTTTGATGTCAGATATCAAAACCTTTACTTCAAAGGGAATCCTACCTTTTTTTTGCGACAAAAAACGAGTTATCTTGATATTCTATAATTGCCAGCAGAATTATCTAGTAATATTACTGTGGTTATAGTATTAGAAATCTTAATTGTACTGAAACTAGTTTTTAGCGATCGCCTGTTTTTCACCCGACCTCACCAAATCGCGTTGCTCCCTCCACATGAGCGATAGCATCAGCGTAGGCATAATCAACAATCAAGTGACAGCACTGGAGGCATTAGAATCAGAAATTGAGGTACTTAAAACTTACGGTAACTTAGAGCAACAATCAACTTATTTAGACCAAGTATCTAGCCATTATCAAAGTTTATTTGAACAGGAACATGATGAAAAGCCCAAACCAATTAGAGCAGAGTACAAGCCTTTCATGCAATCTGTTGTAGCTCTAGCAGAGAATCCTAACAGAACGCCAGAAATTATTCAGCAGGCGATGGATGTTAACCGCCTAATGTACCGAGAAATGATTGGTGAGGGGTGTTATCAAAACCAGATAGCGGTTGATTTATTCAAAAGTGCTAAAAAACCTGAGATGGATTTAATCAGGGAAAACAGCCGCTACTTGTATCGTGATGTTAATTATATTAAAGATAAGAAATCTTCGTCAGTTTATTTAAGCACAGGGATAACACCAAAAGGTTACTCACCAGTAGAATTATTAATTAGCCAAACCAATAAATATTTCCAAGAATCACAGTTAGAATCGCGTCCCATTGTCCAGTTTAAAGAATTATTCAAAGGAGTAGAATTTTCACCACAGCAAAAATTTGCAGCGATCGCCGCCAAATACGAGTTTGATCTGAAGTTCAACGCTGCGGTTCGGATGTCTCAACGGCGTGAAACTGAGAAAGGGCCATCCGCAATAGTGCAAACTCCACACTGTACGTTCGCTCATTTTTGAAAGGCAAGAGGAATTAATGCCTTACTGTGTAAGGTTTCAAGGTGATTTTGGATCTAATGGTAGTGATACCGTGTAATACTTGGAGAAAGGCCTGTCAGCTTAACGGTGTATTATACGGACAGACCAAACCCCTGTTTCCGTGTAATACATGGAAAGAATGAGAGGCTATTGCTCATAAATATGCGCTTGGTGTAATTCTTCATATGACATCCGAAAATCATGGAAATAACTTCTGAGCGAATTGACGATATTCCCGTGATAGTGGAATGGCTCAAACAGATGGAAATAGCCAAATGTATTGACCAAAAGCTGAAGGAACCGCATGGAAACCACAAAGGACTGAGCTACGGACAATTGTGTGTATTGTTATTAACGTATATAATTACCCAGTCAGACCATCGGTTATCTGCGGTGGAACCTTGGGTAGAATCACACCGAAAGATTTTAGAGTTGAGCACCGGGTGGTCGATAGCGGAAAAAGATGTCAGTGATGACCGATTGGCAAGGGTAGTAGAAGAATTAGGTAAGCAGTCAGAGGCTAGGCTTGAAATAGAAATAAAGTTGGGACGACATCTGATTCGGGCTTACGAATTATCGACAGAAGTGGCAAGAGCTGATACAACTAGTTTTAGTGTGAATCATCAACAGGACGAATCACCACAAGAAAGTCTACTGCGTTATGGCTATTCCAAAGACAAGCGTCCAGACTTGTTGCAATACCGTGAATTATTGGCAACCCTTGACCCAATGGGAATGCCGTTGATCAGCGCCACTGTTGAAGGTAATGGAGCCGATGACCCACAAAAAACTCGACCACTGAGTCCGTAACGAGTATTTGTCTTCAACTTCATATCCAGCAAATTGATGATGCGATTAAACTTTCACAAACCGTGGCTGGATGGCGATTGTATGTCACCAACGCCCCGACCACTCGACTGACCCTACCACAAGCGGTAATGTATTACCGAGATGAATGGCTTTTGGAACGTGGGTTTCACCGTTTTAAAAGAGGTTCTTTGCCCGCCTTACCTATTTACTTCCAAAATGAAGACCGAATCACTGGCTTGATGTTCGTGTTGAACATAGCTTTGCGCGTATTTACCCTGATGGAGTTTGTGGTACGGCTGGCTCTTGAGGAAACTCAACAATCTTTAGCTGGTCTTTATGATGGCAATCCAAAGCGAACAACCAATCGCCCATCTACCGAGCGAATACTTAAGGCTTTTTGTCACCTTACTCTCTATTTTCTTCCTGATTCTACCATCTTCATCACGCCTCTATCCGAGCTTCAAAAACAAATTCTCTCCTTGATGAAAATGCCTGATTCCCTTTATCAGCTAGATTCGGAGTATTGCTTGAGATAATTACGTCTACCCCCTAAGAAATCAGCACTCCTTGACAATAAGGTACAAAATTGAATGTCCCATTTCAACATCAGCCTCAACCGTGTATTACACTGCAAGCTGAACTGGGAATAATTCTGCTCGTCCATGTATTACACCGATACCCCGATACTCTTACAGTCTTTTTTTGTGAATTCTCGGCTTCCCATATATTACACGGAAGAGCGGCTTCCCTTTTTCCATGTAATACATCGTTAAGCTGACAACCTTTTCCCCAAGTATTACACGGTATCACCACCATCAGATCCACAATCACGCTGAAACCTTACACACTAAGGCATTAATTCCTCTTGCTCTTCAAAAATGAGCGAACGTACAGTAATGAAACCAATTCCTCTGGAGAAAGCAGCTTATTCTTCAAACCTAGCTGTTCAGCCACAGACTGAATATCTTGAGCATCAACCACTCGACCGAGAATTTTCTCCCCATTGCAGGTCGTTACATCTAGGCATCCCCCCAGATGCAGTAGTCATTTTTAATTCGCCTTTTTGTTCTTTCACTTGATGTATTCCAGAAAATACTCAAGTACAACTTGTGGTATTCTCCAGAAAGTTCGATTGCTGCTTCTAGATGCTGTCGCGCGATGGCAAAGCGACAAGTATTGCCTACTTTTATTCAAAAATAAAACTGGATTCTTATAGGACTTCGATTTGATTTAGGAAAATATACTGAGACTGAAAAGCCTGTTTTATCAGCGCTGAAATCAGAACTGATGATTTTTGGTTTTGACTCGCTGATACAGTTCTTCCATTGTTTCAATAAAGGAAGCATCATTGTGCCAGAAATCAGGAAAATCCCCTTGTTTCTTAATCAAAATTGCACAGATACTACCTGGAGTCGCCACTTCAATAGTTTGTGGTAATCGTTTTGTACCTAACCAAAATTCCCTAGCATTTGGCATTTGGTTAAGAGATTGCTTTTCTAGCTTAGTGTATAGCGAATTAGAAAGTTCTAAAGGAATTTCCTTAGTATTCAATTCTGACAATAGAGCTTTTCCCAAAGGAGAATCAGCTAATTTTGCTTGAAGTTCTGCTTTCGATAATCCCCGTAATTCAAATAACAACCAGGGATTATTATCTAATTGAGAAGCCACTAAATAGTAAACTCCAGCAATGTGCTTACAAGGATTAGCATAATCTGGACAATCGCATTTAGTTTTGAAATCCTTACTACTATGGGGCAATAAATGTAGTCCCAAATGAGAGAAAGTATCTTCAATATTTTCTGGAACTTCATTTAGCAGCAATCGAGAAATGATGCTGGCTTTAGAAGAAAGCTTTTGGATAGCTTCATGCCAACGGGTTTTAGCAATAGGTGTAATTTGAATTTCTATATTATAAGTTGGTTCCTTGTAGACTCCAAAATAGGGATTAACTGAGCCTCTGACTTTGGCAGTAATTTTATTTAAGTCAATCTCAAAGCTTTTAACTTTACCACCGCTAGCATAAGACCGTCCTCTTTTGAGTCGGTTATCATCTGTAAAAGCTTCTAGTGCTTGAATAAAGCGATCGCCCCACCAGGTTCGACTAAATTTAGCCATAATATCTACTCCAAAATTGCACTCTTATTCAATGAAATCAACTGCTTAAAGGCTTCATTATCTAATTCGGTGAGCCAAGATTCATCACTACCAACAACAGCATTAGAGAGTTTTTTCTTATCTTCAATCATTTGGTCAATTCTCTCTTCTAGAGTCCCAATGGCAACAAATTTATGCACAAAGACATTCTTCTTCTGACCAATCCGAAAAGCGCGGTCAGTTGCTTGGTCTTCAACTGCTGGGTTCCACCAACGGTCAAAGTGAAAGACATGGTTGGCTTTCGTGAGGGTGATACCTACGCCCCCTGCTTTTAAGGAAAGGATAAAAACCGATGGTTCTGTATTTGGGTCTTGAAATTCGGTAATCATTTGTTCTCGACGTGGGCGACTAGTGCCACCATGCAAATAGTAAGTATTGCAATGCAGACTATGTTTGAGATGTTTTTCAATCTTTTCACCCACTTCCGTAAATTGACTAAAAATGAGTAAACTTTCTCCTTCATCAACTGCCTCCTCAACCATCTCTGCTAACCGACTGAGTTTATGCGAACGTAGTGGTGAAAAGTCACTCCCATCTTGCATAAATTGCGCTGGATGATTACAAATCTGCTTCAATTTCATCAGAGTTGAAAGAATCAATCCTTTGCGCTGAATTCCCTCTGCTGATTGCAATTGTTTTTCTACATCTAGTACCACTACTTCATAAAGCGATGCTTGCTCTTTGGTCAGGTTAGTGTAGAGTTTTTGTTCAACTTTATCTGGCAAGTCATTAATAATAGATTGGTCAGTTTTTAACCTTCGCAGAATTAGAGGTTCTACCAGTTTTTTCAAGGTGGCAGATTTTACACGGTCATTGTCTTTTTGAATCGGAATCTCGAAGATTTTACGAAACTGGGCTTCTTTACCCAAGTAACCAGGATTGAGAAAATTAAAAATTGACCATAAATCCAGTAAACGGTTTTCTACAGGAGTGCCTGTCAATGCCAGTCGGTGTTTAGCTCTTAGTTTTAAAATCGCTTTGGTTTGGGCAGCTTTCGGATTTTTAATATTTTGTGCCTCATCCAGTACTAAACGTTGCCACTCAATGCTGCTCAATAACTTTTCATCTTTGCGGACTAGAGTAAAAGAACTAATTATCACATCGTTTTGTTGACAAGCAGCTTTGAAATCAGCCAGATTTTGCAGCCTAGTGCTACCATGATGCACCATAGTTTTTAAATGAGGTGCAAATTTGGCAATTTCTTTCTGCCAGTTGCCGACAACAGAAGTCGGGGCAATTAATAATGTTGGTAATGGAGATAAGTCAGTAATTTTTTCCCCGACTTTAAAAGCTTTATGCAACTCCTTCTCTTGTACTAATCGGGCAATCACCTGCACGGATTTCCCCAAACCCATATCGTCTGCCAAACAGCCATTTAATCCCAAATTTTCCAGATATTGTAGCCAGGAAACACCACGCTTTTGATATTCTCGGAGGGTGCCTTGCAGATTATCAAGTTCAGAAATTGGCTCTAGGCGACTTTTATCTTGTAGCTTTGCTATCATCTCTGACAAAGCTTCATCATGTTCAATTTCCCATTCTGACCCCAATTCAGCACTGCGTTGTAGGAACTCCAGTAAGGTCATCTGGGGTTGTTCATTACCGTGGGACTGCCAAAATTCGAGTAACTGCTGCATTTTATCCCGGTCTAATTCCATCCATTGACCGCGAAAATGCACTAGGGGAGTTTTAGCATTAATCAGTTGTTCCCATTCAATAGGTGTGACAGTTTGCTCCCCAATCGCTAACTCATACTGATACTCCACCAGTGAGTCTAAGCCGAAATAGCTTTTTGTTTCCCCTTTGGTTGCAGCAAGTTTGCTACCCGATGCTTTGAGGCGAATTTTGGCGCGGCGACGACCTGTGGGAGTATACCAAGCAGGTACAATTACTTTGAATCCTGAGTCTTCTAACACCCAAGCACTTTCTTGAAGGAAGTCAAATGCTTCTTCTAAGCTAAGTTGCATTGCGATTGGACTCGCTGTTTCCAACCCAAGCCATAGTTTGGGATACATCCTGGCTGCATACCCCAGATTCAACAGCAAATTTGTTTCAAAATCTTTCCCAAAATCTTTATGTACAGCAGTTTTAGTAAATTGATTCATTGTCCAGTAGTCTGCTAAGGCCAACTTCAAAGAGGGGTCTTGTTTACTGGCTACTAGAAATTGAATTTGCCAATTGTCTATTTGTTCAGAAGAAGGAGAATGTAACTGGAAGCACAGATGAAAAGGTGAATCAGATTGAGTACGAGTAATTTTGGTTTTCCACACCAACCATTGCTGATATTCCTCAAGAGCAGTATTTGTTGTTAGTGGATTATGCTGACGAGGAGAAAAGCAAGATTCAATTAGAGAATCAGCAATTTGTTTGTCAAAAGCGGCTGTTGATGGAGTGTGAGTCACTAAATCATGAAGTACATATTCGGAAAAGTGACGCAATAGTGTTTCTCGATCAAAAAATTCAATGCAATCACTAATTTTTGCTTTACCTGCTGCACAGATTAGTGGCATATATTCAATATATTTCAGAATATTTGCTTCATATTGTGACGAAATAATTTCCCAGGTGGCATAAATTTCAAATGCTGCTTTATCAGTCTTGCTTTTGCCTTTTTTCTTCGGATTTTCCGATGATAACTGTCGATATTTTAGGGCGGGAATAAATTGGTCTTTGAGGATTACTTGTTTAAAACTTTGAGTGTAATGATACCAAAATAATAAATCTGAACCAATTTGAAACTTCTCTGCATTATATATTGCTAAAAAATGGATATCTTTAAGTAGTTTAATAATATTAAGTGCTGTGACATTTTTGGTAGACACTACTGTTTCATAACAATCAATCTGCCAATATTGGAATTCTTCATAGCTGTCAGTCAACTCAATTTCTAAATACTTGGTTAATTCTGGTGAGGGTAGAGGCTGATTATTGGTGGTTGGTAAAGCAAAGTATTTGGGAGATATCGTCAAGCAAAATTTAGTCTTGTCTTCTTTAATTCCCAATTCTTCTACTAAAAAGGCGATTAATTGGGATTTAACCAAATGTCCAGGATGAATTTGTTGAGTATTCGTGTGATTTTTTTTGAATGATTGAGTTTCTACCCACAAGTAAAAAGACCCTGACTGAATAAAGTCAGTTTCCTCGTTTGGTATCCAGGTGCCATGAAGTATTCTCATAGTTATAATGCCTCTGGATTGTTTGGAAATTCACGCGCCTTAGAATTACTTTAGCAAACAGAGGTGCTAGAACTATCTTCTGTATGGCAAGAAAAGCGATGAAGAAGGAGTGCGGTAAGCTCCCGTTAGGCTTTTTATGTGGGCTGTGTTGCAGCGATCGCCGTTTCAAAGGGAGCGCTATTCTGAATAAAGATGAGTTCGGGATATTTGGCGATGCTCTAAGGCAACGTAAAAGACGAACGCAGTCACTGAAGACAGAGCAATCTCTATTTTTATTGCACTAAGTGCAATCGCTTCCAATACTGCGTTAGCATCAGCATAGTCTACATTAGCTAAAATATCAGATCCAAAGACCCGCGATCGCTTATGCAAGTTACCTTTGATCTGCCTGATGATGTTGTTTCTCAGCTATACTCCCTTGAAGATAAGCTGCCACAAATCTTAGAATTGGGGTTACGAGAACTTAATGCCATCACCCAGATCGAATTTTCAGGTGTAGCTGAAGTTCTGGAATTTCTAGCCAATCTCCCCACTCCCGAAGCCATTATTGCCCTACGTCCCTCACTGGCACTACAAACTCAAATATCCGCCCTGCTTGAGAAAAATCGGACGGTGGGTTTGAGTCCTACTGAAGAACAGCTATGGCAAAGCTATCAATACCTGGAGCATATTGTGAGAATGGCAAAAGCTAGAGCATTCCTCAAACTCCAAGAAATTGACAGGGAATGAGTACAACCTATATCCCTGTAGCTCTGCGAAAACAAGTTTATAAACGGGGAAAGGGCTGCTGTGAGTATTGCCTGATTCCTGATATCGTCACCTTTGTTGCTCACGAGATTGACCATATTATTGCTGAAAAACACGGTGGGTTAACTCAAGCCGAAAATTTAGCCCTTTCCTGCACTTTATGCAACAAGCATAGTTGCGGTCAAAATAATTTCCTGTCCGATAAGCTGACTCTCCAACTGTATAAGCAGTACCGTTAAAAACTACGCGCCCTGGCACATCTTCCATTTCTGCCGTGGAAATATAGCTGGGGACACGAACTACTTCAAAGCCATCGACTAAAAGTTTAAGGCTTCCGTAACCGTTATCGAATCCCGCAGGAAAAATTTTTTGCAACGTGTGAATGTTTGACATAAAGACAAAGGTAATACACTTTGAGAAAGTGAAAGCTATCTGTTCAGATAATTTTGGGGAGTGGGGGAGAGAAAAATAAAATAACTACCCCTTTTTGATCCAGACTCAAGAGTTTATCATAACCCCTTGGGGGCTAAGTGGGGTACAAAATCTCAGTCAGTCAAATGTACCCCATATAGCACCTATATATCCCCTATATAGGGGTCAAAATATCACCAAAGTCTTGAACTATTGTTGGGGTATACATAGCCCCCACATAGCCCCCAGTAGGATTTTTTGAAATCTTTTTATCAATGCAGCAGAAATTAATTTAGATCATCGTTGACTCTTTGATTTATAATTTACTATCAATTTTTTGTTGAAAAGCAATTCAGTTTTGATCTTTAACTTCTTGCTGACTACGTAACGAGTGGGTTACTACTTGCTTACAGGTTCAGCTTTTTCTACTGAATTATCATTTACACCCAAAGTCAATTCCAAAGGAGTTCTTTGGGGGTAAGCTTTTACTACTTGTCGATAAACATCATAATTAGTAGGTAGTGCCTTCTGTAAATTACCCACTCCGTAGGTCAGTTTGTACTGAACATCTTTCATCAATTCAGGTTTGCCTGCCTCTTCTTGAGATTTTTTGCGTTGTTCAACTTCATCAACACTTGGTCGTGGCGGTACAGTAGGCCACCATAGCCCTTTGTCATCTGGGCCAACAACTGCTCCTGCCGGTTTCAATCCATTCCTATTCAACACTGAAGTATTAGCAAAAGTTTCAATGCGTGGTTGTGGTTGACCTGTTAGGTTATTCGCATACTTAACTTGCCAGGTGTAACTGGTGAGTGCTGTAGCTTCATACTGTTCAGCAGTAGTAGTGCTGCAACTAGTTAGTGTCAGTGCCGTTAGTGCAGTTATTATTAAGGGTAAAATTTTCAACTTTTGCATTATCAATCGAATATCTCTTACTAATCACTCTTGAAGAGGGAGTGTGCCATCATTGCTGCCAAGGTGAAGGTATCGCCGTAATCGAAAGCACTTCCCTTGCTTGCAGCCTAATCGCTGTTTGCTCACAGTTGGGGCATTTTACCTTTGTAAAAATCACTGAAGGTCGTCCTTTGTACTCGCCCATTACGGGTTCCCCGGTGTACTCGCTGATTATCCCCTGTTTGCAGTGGTAGCACTCGAATATCACACGCCCTACCTCCGAGTTGCAATCCAGGAATTGCATGTGCTGACAGGGTTCTGGCGGTAATTCTTCTTCTTCTTCATCGCTCTTTGTCAATTGACTCTGTTGCTTGGGCTGTTGCGGTAATTTGGATTTTCTCTTGTCAGCAGAGGTACGTTTGGCTTTACTTTTCTCTAAATGTTGCGGTTTTCCAGCAGCGTTTGTCTTTGACCTTACAAGAGGTATTACCTCTGCTTGGGCTGGCTGCTCAACTGATGGCAGATCAACACTGGGAGTAATGTTAGGCTGAGAGATTGGCTGCTGTTTATCTACTGGTTTATAAGCAACAAGGTCAAGCTTTGGGCTTTGGTCGTTGAGTTTTAACTCTTGCTTAGGTAGCTTGGGCGATCGCTCGGTAGACTTCATCAGAACTTTCTTTCCAGAACTTTGGGAAATGAGTGTATTTTAACCGCCAATTTATTTCACTAAATCGCCCCTCATCACCAGAACGAAAGTATAGTTAGCTTTTTAGGTGACAAGCAATTTGGAGCATTAGTTTTTCATTACTTTGGTGTAAAACTTGTGAAAATCTTTGCGGTCTACTTAAATTGTCATAGAATCAGTTCATTCTGTAACTAATATATGTTTTTTCATCAAAAATCGTATAGTACTAAGAAAATATGATTATCGCAGTTACTAATCAAAAGGGAGGAGTGGCCAAGACAACCTCTACTATCGCACTAAGTGGATTGCTGGCAGAAAGTTCCTCCTGCCTTGTAGTTGACTTTGATCCCCAAGGTAATTTAACCACGGGTCTAGGAATCAAGATTCAGCCAGGGCAGAAGACTGCTTATGAAGTACTTACAGATCGTAAACAGAGCGCATCTGAAACTATTATTGACACCGAGTACGGAATCAAGCTGATTCCGGCTGACATATCTCTTGCATCTGGAGAAAAGCAAATTTTGACCTCGGCAGATAATAGCCGAATCCTGAGAAAGAAGTTGAATCCTTTACGGCAAGAATTTGCTCATATCCTCATTGATTGCCCACCTAGCTTAGGTATGCTGACTCTAAATGCACTGATGGCAGCAGATGCAGTCTTGATCCCCGTTCAATGTCAGTTTTTTGCTTTAGAAGGCTTACGACAATTATTGGAAACTATCGAAAGTCTTCGTGATGAAGACACTCACCCCAATTTGCAAATTTTAGGAGTCTTGCCTACAATGGCAGACCGTACACTCACGACCCAAGATGCTCTCAAAACTCTTAAAACTAAACTTCCTGGGGTCAAAATTTTTGAACCAGTTCCTAAGTCTGTTCAGTTTCCAGAGTCCAACTTGGCGCGTCAACCAATTCATCGATATACCACAGAAAGAAAATTGATTGAACCTTATCAAGAAATCGCCAGGGAAATGGCAGAACAGGAGTAATATGGCGAAGCGGCGCTTGTCAATGGCAGATGAAATGGAATTTCCGAATAAAACCAGACAATTCCTTGACTTAGTAGGAGTTACCAATAATCCTCAACTCTCGGAAAACGAATCTATTGAACAATCTTTATTAATAACTCAAATTCACCTAGCTGCTCATCAGCCTCGGCGTTATTTTTCAATTCAAGGAATGGAAAGCCTAGTTGCTTCTATTCGTGAACATGGCATCTTGCAGCCACTGCTTGTCCGACCGTTAGAATCCGGTAATTATGAATTGATTGCTGGTGAACGTCGCTACCGTGCGGCTCAAACTCTTGGAATGGAGCAAGTTCCGGTTATTATCCGCCATCTCAATGACCAAGATGCTTTCCAAGTCGCCCTCCTCGAAAATTTGCAACGGGAAGATTTAAATCCGGTTGAGGAAACTGAAGCTATTTTGCAACTGCTATCTATCCGCTTGGAATGCTCTCAAGGAGAAGTTATTTCCCTACTCAATCATATTGCTAACCGACAAAAGCAAAAAACAGAAACTACGAACAACGTTGTTCGTAACCAATGGGAAATGGTAGAAAAGATATTTTCAGTAATAGGTAGGTTGACTCCAGACAGTTTTCGTAGTCATCGCCTACCTTTACTAAATTTACCTAAAGATGTTCTAGAAACTTTGCGCCAAGGACAACTAGAATATACCAAAGCTCGTATCATCGCTCAATTGAAAGACAAAGATCAGCGACATCAACTTCTAGTGAAAACTATTGAAGAAAATCTTTCAGTTAGAGATATCAAAAGTTACATTCAATCAGTTCAACCTCCTAAGTCTTCTCAGCCGAATATCCTTCCTAATCGGATGAAGGAAGCCTATCAGCGAGTTAAGCAAGCTAAAATCTGGGAAGATCCTAATAAAGCAAAAGTTTTAGATAAGTTGTTAGGGCAAATTGAAGCTTTATTAGAGTAAAATCTATGGTTTTTTACAACATATTTCACTCTCCTCACCAACCTTTGAGGCGTAGCTTGCATAGCTTGCGCTCGTAGTCATCGTATGGTGAAGCGAAGCAGCATTTTCGACTTTATCATCTACTATTATTGTAATCTCAAAAGAGTATAGTATTTATGTACTATGATTGAACTGAATCCCAGTACTATAATAGTCTGCGGCATCGGATCATAAGCAATGTCCACTCCTCCTAATCTTGCCCCTCAACAAGTAAGCGCCTTTCCTCAAAACGAAACAATCACCGGAGTCGTAGAACGTTTAACTTTTTACTCTGCTGAGTCAGGCTACACCGTGGCAAGATTGACTCGCCCACGTAGTACCGAACTCACAACAATTGTCGGCAGCTTCGCCAATATTCAGCCAGGGCAGACTTTACAACTAACTGGTTTCTGGCGTGACCATCCACAATTTGGGCCACAGTTTCAAGTAGTCAACTACAAAGAAACCAAACCAGCTACTCTCACTGGAATTGAAAAATACTTGGGTAGTGGGCTGATTAAAGGTGTTGGCCCAGTCACAGCAAGACGGATTGTTGCCCACTTCGGGCTAGAAACGCTCGACATCATCGAAAACCAGATTGAACGACTGATTGAAGTCCAGGGTATTGCCAAAAAACGGATCACTCTCATTAAAAACGCTTGGGAAACTCAGAAAGCTATCAAAGAAGTGATGGTGTTTCTCCAAGGGCATGGCGTTTCTACCACTTATGCTGTGAAGATATACAAGCAATATAAGGATGAAGCGATCGCTACTGTTACCCATAACCCCTATCAGCTAGCAGCCGATATCTATGGGATCGGTTTTCTAACTGCTGATAAGATTGCTCGAAACTTAGGAGTTGCCCCTAATTCTGAGTTTAGATATTGTGCTGGACTTGTCCATGCTTTGAGCGAAGCAGCTGAGGATGGGCATTGCTACTTACCACAGCCAGAACTAATTGAGTCCGTGATTAAACTGTTGACTACTGAGGATCACCAGCCAACAGAAGATGCGATCGCTCTGACTATCAAAGATATGGCATTAAGGGATGAGTTAATCAGAGAGAAAATCCCAGACCAAACCCTGCTGTGCTACAAACCAACTTACTTTCATACTGAACAAAACCTAGCACAACTGATATCTGGGCGCTTGAGCCAGCCCATTGCACAAGATATTCCCCGTGTCCGTGCTTGGATTGAGCGCTTCACGGCTAGTCACAAGATTCAGCTTTCAGAGCAACAACAGCAAGCAGTCGAGATAGCAGCTTACTCCAGAATGATGATTTTAACTGGTGGCCCAGGGGTTGGAAAAACTTTCACCACCCACACCATAGTTAGTTTATGGAAAGCGATGGGTAAATCTATTGCTCTTGCTGCACCAACTGGACGGGCTGCTCAACGCTTGGGTGAGATGACTGGGCTGGAAGCAAAAACTATACACCGATTGTTAGAATTTGACCCCAGGACAAGGGGATTTAAATGCGACAGTGAAAACCCTTTGCCCCATACAGCAATTATCGTTGATGAAGCATCAATGCTTGATTTGTTTCTGGCGTATTCCTTGGTTAAAGCAGTAGCAGAAGGCGCTCAATTGTTGTTGGTGGGCGATATTGACCAGTTACCATCTGTGGTGCCAGGTCAAATACTCGCTGATTTGATTAATTCTGGTCGTGTGCCAGTAGTGCGGTTAACTCAGGTATTCCGCCAAGCTCAAACAAGCGCAATTATCACTGCTGCTCATCAGATTAATCGAGGAATTTATCCCACAATCGAGCCAATCTCCGACAACCCTGTGTCCGACTGTATTTGGCACGGCGGCGGACATCAGCCCGAACATGGTGTACAGGCAATCTGCGAGTTGATTAGCGATTTGATTCCACGGCTGGGTTTTAATCCTGCTACTGATGTGCAAGTACTTTGTCCAATGTCGCGGGGCTTGGTAGGGACTCGCAACCTTAATACTGTGTTGCAGCAGTTGATTAATCCACCCAGCCCAAACAAGGTGGAGATTAACAGAGGTGGAAATTTATTACGCGAGGGCGATCGCATCATCCAGCTAACCAACGACTACAACCGCGAAGTCTTCAACGGCGATTTGGGAATAATCCTCACCATTGATACTGTCGAGCAGGAAGTTACAGTACTGTATGGTGAGCGGACTGTGGTTTACGATTACGCTGACCTGAATGAAATTGCCCTTGCCTGGAGCATTTCTATTCATAAAAGCCAAGGCTCAGAATATCCGGTGATAGTTCTGCCAATCTATATGCAGCACTATATGATGTTGACCCGGAACCTGTTTTACACGGGGCTGACCCGTGCCAAGAAGTTAGCGATCGTGGTTGGCGCAAAAAAAGCGATATCTCTGGCGGTGCGCTCTACTGATGACCAACGGCGGTACACAAGGTTACAGCAGAGGTTACTTCAGGCAGGACTGCATTGGTAATATGTTTTGACTATTAAAAATAGAAAATGGCTATAGCGAGTGAAGCCTTTAAATTATATTCCGGATCAGACTGATGTAAGGGAGTGAATATATAGGTATTGAGCCGAGATCCTGATACCGTTGGCGAATTCCCCAAACAGCTAAACTGAACCGATTAGTTCAGCAATGAAACGATTGAGAACCTTCTGAGCAGTTTTATACCCAGTAGCTTGCTTACCTAACTTCAGTTGGGACAAAATGCGATCGCGTAAAATTTCAAGTTCTCTTATCGTTGGCAACGCAACCGACTGTCTTTCGCTCTTTGTATCAGATGTTAGAGGAAACTCCCTATACCGTGTAATACTTGGTTGAGGCTCGTTTTTTGGTGGAGTGAAAGCTAAAAATTCTGAGTCTTCCCGTGTAATACTTGGTTGAGCGTTATGCTTAACAATGTGTTCTAAATAGTCAGCACGGGTTTTACCCAAACATTCAGAGGCAATACCAAGTGCTTTCCAAGTATCATCTGTTAGTCGTAAAGAACGTACTTCACGATAGTCATCACTTTTAAGCGCAAACTTTCCCTGAAGATCTCGTTTCCACATAACCTCAACCGTGTATTACATCGTAAGTTTAACGAGAAATGACGATGCTTTTCCATGTAATACACGGAATTAGACTTAAATCTTATTGATGTTTTAGCACCAGTCTAAACGAGTATTATCTAGCGCACAGTAGAGTCTGCCAGCCTTGCAAAGTGTGAGGAGCGAGTTTTAGCCTGTGGTATCTCCTCTAACCATGCAAAAACTCGACCTAAATTGATGGCCGCAGCTGTCAGAATATGCTGTAGATGAGTTTTAGAACCTTGGGTAGAATCACACCGAAAGATTTTAGAGTTGAGCACCGGGTGGTCGATAGCGGAAAAAGATGTCAGTGATGACCGATTGGCAAGGGTAGTAGAAGAATTAGGTAAGCAGTCAGAGGCTAGGCTTGAAATAGAAATAAAGTTGGGACGACATCTGATTCGGGCTTACGAATTATCGACAGAAGTGGCAAGAGCTGATACAACTAGTTTTAGTGTGAATCATCAACAGGACGAATCACCACAAGAAAGTCTACTGCGTTATGGCTATTCCAAAGACAAGCGTCCAGACTTGTTGCAATACCGTGAATTATTGGCAACCCTTGACCCAATGGGAATGCCGTTGATCAGCGCCACTGTTGAAGGTAATGGAGCCGATGACCCACAAAAAACTCGACCACTGAGTCCGTAACGAGTATTTGTCTTCAACTTCATATCCAGCAAATTGATGATGCGATTAAACTTTCACAAACCGTGGCTGGATGGCGATTGTATGTCACCAACGCCCCGACCACTCGACTGACCCTACCACAAGCGGTAATGTATTACCGAGATGAATGGCTTTTGGAACGTGGGTTTCACCGTTTTAAAAGAGGTTCTTTGCCCGCCTTACCTATTTACTTCCAAAATGAAGACCGAATCACTGGCTTGATGTTCGTGTTGAACATAGCTTTGCGCGTATTTACCCTGATGGAGTTTGTGGTACGGCTGGCTCTTGAGGAAACTCAACAATCTTTAGCTGGTCTTTATGATGGCAATCCAAAGCGAACAACCAATCGCCCATCTACCGAGCGAATACTTAAGGCTTTTTGTCACCTTACTCTCTATTTTCTTCCTGATTCTACCATCTTCATCACGCCTCTATCCGAGCTTCAAAAACAAATTCTCTCCTTGATGAAAATGCCTGATTCCCTTTATCAGCTAGATTCGGAGTATTGCTTGAGATAATTACGTCTACCCCCTAAGAAATCAGCACTCCTTGACAATAAGGTACAAAATTGAATGTCCCATTTCAACATCAGCCTCAACCGTGTATTACACTGCAAGCTGAACTGGGAATAATTCTGCTCGTCCATGTATTACACCGATACCCCGATACTCTTACAGTCTTTTTTTGTGAATTCTCGGCTTCCCATATATTACACGGAAGAGCGGCTTCCCTTTTTCCATGTAATACATCGTTAAGCTGACAACCTTTTCCCCAAGTATTACACGGTATCACTACCATTAGATCCAAAATCACCTTGAAACCTTACACACTAAGTACAAGTCACCGCAAAAAAGGGTCGGAAATAGAGGAAGATATTTTTTGTAGGGTGGCAAAAAAATCACATATGCAGGGACGTAGCTCAAATATCCAGGTTGAAATGACAGGTGAGCAAC
>JAESFX010000165.1_pt1 | contig 60665 bp, 52 predicted proteins | sample 9269501 | NCBI WGS metagenome assembly JAESFX01 (sample SAMN14515570, study PRJNA621655) | algae metagenome | isolation source: Desmonostoc geniculatum HA4340-LM1 and co-occurring heterotrophs from cave... | place: USA: Maniniholo cave, Kauai, Hawaii | collected 2009-07-28
TTGTTGCTCACCTGTCATTTCAACCTGGATATTTGAGCTACGTCCCTGCATATGTGATTTTTTTGCCACCCTACAAAAAATATCTTCCTCTATTTCCGACCCTTTTTTGCGGTGACTTGTACTAAGACATTACTCGCGGGTAAACGAGAAGCTGCATCAACTGTGCGAATTTGCCCGTAGAGTGTCCACGGTTGTCTGCCAACACAGCGCACAATCCAACCTGATTCTACGGCAATGTATCCTAAAGGAGCTGCCAATATCCAAGCCCGCATTAACCACCGCTGTTGAGTAATGGTTTCTGCTGAGAGTTTCCCGCGTAACCATTGCAGGGTACTGAATAACATTAATCCAGCGAAGAAAAACCCAATGGCAATCATTGTGCGGAAAGCGTAGTAAATCAAACCCACTAAATGAGGACGATCTTCTGGTTTCCACTCCTTTAAGCCGCGCAGTGGTTCAGAAAGATTCTTTTTGAATTCCAGAATGTATCCCAGTGCATTGGGGACGGTGATTTCCCAATCATTTTTCTGGGCTTTTTCATTGGGTATGGCTACAAGACTCCAATCTGCCGGTTGTCCCGCTGGTGAAGATTCCCACTGTGCTTCCATTGCTGCCAGTTTTGTGGGTTGATAGTGATAGACTTGTTCGCCGCTCAAATGCCCGATGTATATTTGTAATGGGGCAACTGCGATCGCAGCTGCTAAAGCAATCTTTAATGACCGTGAAAAGAAACCTGCATGACGTTGTTTGAGAATATACCAAGCACTAATTCCACCAATCACAAACAACGAAGTTTCTAGTGTGGCAAAGAACATGTGCAGCACACTATTAAGCATGAAGGGATTTAATATTGCTTGAAAATAATCGTGGACAATAAACTTACCATTGACTAATTCCCCACCCGCCGGAGTTTGCATCCAGGAATTTGCTGTCAAAATCCATACGGTTGATAGGTTAGCACCAATGGCAACTAAAATTGTTGAAAGATAATGAATAGCGGGATTAACCCGTTCCCAGCCGAATAACATAATACCTAAAAAAGCAGCTTCCAGCATGAATGCCCAGGAAGCTTCAAACCCAATCACACTACCAAAAAAATTGCCCGCCGCTTCCGAAAACGGTGCCCAATTAGTGCCAAATTGGAATTCCATCGGGATACCCGTTGCCACACCAATGCCAAAATTCAAGAGATAGAACTTAGACCAAAAGCGGGCATGGAGGTAGTAGTCTGGATTACGAGTCTTTAGCCATAGTCCCTCGACGATAACCAGATAAATTCCCATTCCTGTAGTCAGCACAGGCCAAAGCATATGAAATATTGCAGTCAGCGCAAATTGCATCCGTGATAACACCACGGAATCGGATAAAAATTCCATGAATATTCTCCATTAGCTAGTCCCCTTCTTAGAATAAACGTTGTGGGGCTGTTGACAATACACCAAAAGTTTATACTTGTGTAGGTTTAGCCAAGGTTGAATGAAAGTATTTATTGCTCGTCATAACCAATGAAGCTATAGAATTGAAAAAATAGTGTTATCTATTTGCCAATTTACTATAGACTTTTTTTAATGTCATGAATCAACCCCTTCTTCGCTTTCTTGTTACTAACAATTATAAAAATTTATCTTTAAATCAGATAGTTATACTCAAAAATCTGAATATTTTTATAGGTTCAAATGGTTCAGGCAAAAGCAATTTCATCAGCTGCTTGAAATTTTTAAAAGATAGTCTAACTAAAATTCCTGATGAAAGTCGAGGCGTCAGTAGTTTTGAAGATGCAATTACCCAAATTGGTGGCAATAGAATTTTAGATGTTAGTGTAGAAAGTCCTGCTAGAGTAAGAATTGCATACTGTTTTAGTTTTTCTCACAATTCACAAATTGATACACCTACAAGAGATAGCAGCATACTTGATTTAAAAATTTTTGTTAATAGAGATCGGGCAAGAGGTGTTAGTATCGCAGAAGAATATTTATATAGTGGGGAAAATTTACAGGACTCAACTTCATTTCCCTTTTATTATTATAAGTTTCATGACAGAGAATTTGGCAAAGGGGCTGTATCAGTTTATGATGCACCAGGTCAGCCAAAAACTCATTTTGAAGGTTTAGATAACACTCTCCAAAGAAATGCTTAATGACAAGCTAGAACAAGGATGGGAACTAGGTGATTTATACCGTGTTGGCGACCCCAGTATTGGAGGATGGCCGTGGTAGTATGGGTTTTCGCTGGGGGTGGGGAAGCTGAAGTTAGAGGACTAATTCCTTTTTTAGAAAAAAACTTTCCTGGATGTTCATTTAAACGAAAAACACCAATTAATCAGAAACCTGGACCTAAAGCTAATAAGATAAATAGTTATGGAAGGACAAGTCAGAGTTTAATTGAGCAAATCAAGCGAGAGCTATCTATTGCTTTACAATATGAACCCAATGTATGTGATTTAATTTTAGTTTTTGATGATTTAGATTGCCGCGATCCGATACAGGAAAGAAAAAGAATATTGTCAGCGATATCAGCATATTCTGATATTCCAATATTTATTGGGTTTGCTGCTCCCGAACTCGAAGCTTGGATTATCGCAGATTGGAATAACTCAGTAGCTCAACATCCCGACTTTAGAGGTAGACATCAGCGTATGCGTTAATAGGGATTTTAGTTAATTGCAATGAGTCAATCTGTACACGTTAAAACTCAACAGTGTGTTTCAATCCCTAATAGGGATTTTAGTTAATTGCAATACCCTCCTGGGAAGTGTTACTCCAGACTAGCACTCAAAGTGTTTCAATCCCTAATAGGGATTTTAGTTAATTGCAATAATATTTCTTCTTTAATAAGTGCGATCGCAGAAGTAGTTTCAATCCCTAATAGGGATTTTAGTTAATTGCAATGAAATGCCCACCAAGTATCACCTACCAAAAAAGGTTTCAATCCCTAATAGGGATTTTAGTTAATTGCAATAATCACAGCTGGGCCGTTGGCTTTATCTTCAATTGTTTCAATCCCTAATAGGGATTTTAGTTAATTGCAATTATTTACAATGCTGGCAGCGATCGCACTCATCGAAGTTTCAATCCCTAATAGGGATTTTAGTTAATTGCAATATAAAACCATTGCTACTACTGCGATTGATAAGAGTTTCAATCCCTAATAGGGATTTTAGTTAATTGCAATGAATTTTTGCAATATTTCTAATGGCGTCATATTAGTTTCAATCCCTAATAGGGATTTTAGTTAATTGCAATTTAAGCTTTTAGAAACCGAGCGTCAAACCCTCGAAAGTTTCAATCCCTAATAGGGATTTTAGTTAATTGCAATCCTATTTTGGCATGTTTAGGAATATATCAGGAGAGTTTCAATCCCTAATAGGGATTTTAGTTAATTGCAATCAAAACCGCTAATTAAAAGAGGATTAAAATCCGTGTTTCAATCCCTAATAGGGATTTTAGTTAATTGCAATAGCCAACACCAGAAAGGCTTGCTGTATTCGGTTTTCAAGGTGCAGTTGCGCGGATGAAAGAATCATAACACAGCAAATGGTATTAACGCCAGATGCAAATCGCTGAAACCCAGTCTCCGTAAGATGCGCGGATGGTTTAAAAGTCCTATAGTCCTCAAAACCTTGTACACATTGAGATGCAGCCATTTTTTGCTTGTCTTGATTTTCTACAGCTACCCATCCGCGCATTTGGCAACGAAATTAGTCTAATTGCTGAGGGCTACCACCATTAATTTATGCGATCGCAGCTTCTAACCCTCACCTGTATAACCTCTAACTTACCAAATCAGGGAACACTTCTTGCACGGCAGGATGCACTAATTTATGATTCTGCACATTCACACCTTTAGCTAAGGCTGGGTTAACTTCCAATGCCTTAATTCCCAAATTCGCCAACTGGACAACATAAGGTAATGTACTATTATTCAGTGCCTGAGTTGCTGTCCAAGGTACTGCTCCTGGCATATTGGGAACGCCATAATGCACCACACCCTCTTCAATGTATACCGGATTTGTGTGAGATGTGACATGTAAGGTTTCCACACAACCGCCTTGGTCAACAGCAACATCAACTATTACTGAACCAGGATACATTTGTTTGACCAATTCGCGGGATACTAAGATTGGTGCCCTGCGTCCCAGTACTAAAACTGCACCAATGAGCAAGTCGGCTTCTTTAACTGCGGCTTCAATATGAGCTGAGTTGCTGTAAAGCAATTCGACTCTAGAGCCAAACAAGGTTTCTAAGTAAGACAACCGCTCGACACTCACATCTAAAATCTGCACGCTAGCACCCATCCCCACGGCAATTTTAGCTGCTTCTGTGCCGACAACGCCGCCACCGAGAATTACTACTTTACCTGGTTTGACTCCAGGTACACCACCCAAAAGCACACCTCTACCGCCTTGCTGACGTTCTAGAAATCTCGCCCCAAATTGTACTGCAAGCCGACCGGCAATAACGCTCATGGGGGTGAGTAGGGGTAGTCTGTTAGCGCCTGGTTGTTCTACGGTTTCGTAGGCGATGGCAGTTGTGCCACAATCAATTAAATGCTCTGTTAATTGGCGATCGGCTGCTAAATGTAAATAAGTAAATAATATCTGCCCTTTCTGCAAAAAATTATACTCAGATTTCAGCGGTTCTTTGACTTTCACAACCAATTCCCGATTCCAAGCCGCTTCTGCTGTGGGAACAATTTCTGCTCCAGCACTTGTGTAGTCGTCATCTGTGAACCCAGCACCACTACCTGCTTGTGTCTGGACGAAGATGCTATGACCATTTTCTCGCAGCACCCGCACACTCGAAGGACTTAAACCTACCCGAAATTCTTGATCTTTATTTTCCTTGGGTACGCCGATTTCCATATATCGCCTCAGATAATTTTTTTTGTTTAACTGTAGCCTGCCAATCTCAAGCTTGCTACTGATCTATTGCGGATAGCTGTATTAGAAGTAGCTATTCTCAATCTTGAGCCTGTCAATTTAATCTGAATAGCTGTAAACTCTTACCCTTGACTATTGCCTCAGTATTTATACAATATATAAAGAATAGTAACAATTTATTAAAAAGCGATTGTATAGCTGCATTCTAGGAAGCTTTGGCTGAATTGCTCAAGTCATCTTGGTATTCAAGCACTGCGATCGCTCATCATCTCCCAAAACAGGCTAAAGGTTAAGGAAAAAATTAATTCCTTTACCTTTTATGTCAAGTCCGGTTAATCACTTATCATTAAAATCTCTATCCGTCCCCGCGTAAGAGCGTCAGTCTTAATGATAAAACCCGACATGACCCCTTGTCTGACCAATACCACAAAGTCCAATATTACAGCAGTTTTCATGTATTTAGACCACAGTCTTGTTTCTTATTTTCTTCCTTTGCGCCTTTGCGTCTTTGCGTGAGATAAAAATAGTGTGGTTCATTTACCTGAAAATTGCTGTAAGTCCCGTTTGCCGAAAAGAGGTTTCTAAAAAATGACACAACCACAACCGACAATTACACCTAAACTAGATCAGCCTAAGTTTGGCTTTAACGAATATGCTGAACGCTTGAATGGTCGAGCTGCAATGATTGGCTTTGGTTTGATGTTGGTGATTGAATACGTCACCAATCAAGGGGTGCTATCATGGCTGGGTCTGAAGTAGTGCCACGAACAAGCACGCAAATTGTAAGCTAGTATTTAGAAGAGTTTCAACCAGCTGGAACAACCAGTTGGTTTTGACTTTAATATATTGATAGCCAAGTACTTCGCCCTCAACACTTTAATTAGATTTATTCGTAAATTGTTGCCGTAGAATGTAACCAACAGAGGAATCCAAATACGTATTACTGACTGAAATATCCGCAACTTACAACTAGCACATGTAACAAAGTTAATGAGTAGACTTCCTCCCCTACTCAAGAAAGTCATATTAAATTAGTTTATGCCTTCCATGAAAAAGGCAAAATATGGGTGAGGTATTCTTGGTAAATATACACAAAAGGTAAACTGGAACCAATCAAGCTGTGATGAACGCTGTATTACCTCGTTTTTTGAAGTCAACCTACCGAAAAGAACCACTAATCAGTATACTGATTACGATGGGACTGGTAGATGCCCTGATTGGCGGATTGGATGATAGCTGGTCGTTGTTTGCTTTTGGTTTGGGAACGGCAGGGATAGCGCTAGGGTTGAAGTTGTGGCGTATCCAACAGCGTCGTCCTTTACCAGAGGAGCCTGTAGTACAACATTACTTGCCCTCTCGTTCTTCTAGTCCGCCTTTACCAATGTTAAGCGTTTCTAAGAAAAAACCACCTCTTTAGGGAGTGGTGAGTTAAAAGTTAGGAGTTAGGAGTTATGAGTTATGAATTATTACTCCTAACTCGATATATTTTGTTTGTATATGTTTTTTTATACCTAATCAAAAAGTGAGGAAAAATAGTGAGGAGTGAGGGAAGAGGTGGGGGTAATTTCTGGCGTCGGTATATTATCTTGGCTTTTATGGCAGCTGTTGCCCTTCCAGTAACCACTTGGGAAGGGTTTTATATTCGTCAGGCTGATGCTGCTATTGAATTTGCACCAAACTCCGAAACTACAAATAATTTTGCGAATTTTCAGCTACTTTACAGCCTCAAAGGACATAACGGAACCGTTAAATCCCTAGCGTTCACTCCAGATAGCAGAATTCTTCTTAGTGGAGGCGCAGAAAACGAGGGTATAATTCGCCTTTGGAATCCAGCCAACGGCAAAAATTTGGGGAATATTAACAAAGCACACAAAACCGCTGTAGAATCTTTAATAATTTCGCCAGATGGTCGAACCCTGGTCAGTTGTAGTAGTGACAACACCATTAACCTCTGGAATGTGAAAAATTTTAAATTTAAATTTAGCCGCTCTTTTGTAGGACATACCAGTAATGTATTATCTTTAGCGGTATCTCCTGACAGTAAAGTTTTAATTAGTGGAGCTTTAGATGGAATCCGGTTGTGGGATTTGTTACAGCAGCGCCCACTCGGTAGTTTAGCACGCTTTAACAATTTGATTTATACCGTAGCCATTAGTCCTGATGGGCAAACCTTGGCTAGTGGCGACAATAAAGGTGTAATTAAGCTGTGGAGCCTGAGTAGTGGTAAATTAATTAGTGAATCAGTAGCTCATACTAATTCTGTTACCGCTGTTACCTTTACACCAGACGGACAAACATTAATTAGTGCTAGCCGCGATCGCACCGTTAAAGTGTGGAATGTGAATACAGGAGAATTACTCCGTACCCTTACAGGACATAATAATTGGGTAAATGCGATCGCCATTAACCCAGACGGACAAACCCTTGCTAGTGCCGGCAGAGATGGCATTAAGTTGTGGAATATAACGTCAGGTGAGTTAATAAATACATTAAGTGGACATACAGACTGGGTAAGTGCGATCGCTTTTAGTCCAAACGGGCGAATATTAGCCAGTGGTGGATTCGATCAAAAAGTCAAGATTTGGGGAATTCCAGTCAAACGTAAGTAGGGGCGAACGGCCGTTCGCCCCTACAATGTGCGATATAATTTTGTACCTCACCTGAATGGGAATCGCTATATAAAGCTTGGATATCAAAGTCTTGTGAATCTTTATTAAGACATCATAAAAAAATGGGATATTTTCATTTTGAAACTCTGATTTAGAGACAGCAAAATGGCTAAAGATGTTTTCCATCAACAGGTAAAAAAAGCATTAATTAAAGATGGTTGGATAATTACTCACGATCCTTTTACAATTCGCATTAGTGAAGCAATTAAACTACAAATAGATTTAGCGGCTGAAAATGCGATCGCCGCAGAACGTAATACAGAGAAAATAGCTGTTGAAATTAAAAGTTTTATTGCAGATTCAGAATCAATTAGCTGACGTTGGCTGGCAAGGAGATAAGCGGGTGTTTGGCCCGGTTATGCATTTTGATATTCAAAATGGGAAAATATGGATTCAGTATAACGGTACAGAAGAGTCTGTTGCTGAACGATTAGTTGAGTTAGGTGTACCCCGTTCTGATATCGTCATTGGGTTTCATTCTCCTTTTAAGCGCCAATTTACCTCTTATGCTGTGGAGTGAATGTTGGGTTTCGCTGTGTATTGAAATTACCACTAGCTTCGAGTTGATGAATAACTGCAATCATAAACCAAGGAACATCATTCACTCTTTTTACTTTTTTATAGCGAGCGCAATTGTCCATAATCCAATACGGTTCAGTTACAGCAGTTTTCATCTATTCGCACCACATCTGTCGTAGGGGCACAGCAATGCTCATTGGTGTCAACTTAAGCTTAAAGGCTTGTCCCACATACTCGTTTCAAATAATTTCAATCCAATTCCCACTTTTGATCTGTGGTTGAACCATTATCAGCGTTACGTCCAGAACGCTCACAATCCCAAAGTTGTAGGGCTGCACCGTTGGTTCTTCCTGGCGCTCCAGCAACGTCAATGCATTTCCCGGAGAGTGAATTAACTATAAACTTATCATTATCTGTATCATTTGGATAAATACTTTTAACTTCGGCATAAGCGCACATTGCAGGATTATTTGCAAATACACCTCCGTCAATAAAAGCATGATAAGGTGATGAGGATTTATCGACTTCAAGTTTTAACGGCTCAAAATAAGTTGGAGCCGCCGAGGTGGCTCTTGCAACTTTCGCCATTGGAAAGTCATAAAGATTCGGTTTGGCTCTAGCTTGGCTACGCCTAAAGAAATAAGGAGATCTTTTTTCAATGTCATAACTTGTAATTAAAACCTCTTTTAGTGCTTCGCTAAGTTTCGTTTCTTGAAAATACCTACCCAAAACATCCTCGATACCCTCTGAAGGAAACTTTCGCTTCACAAGAGGTTGTATGTTTTCAGGAACCAACTCATACCATTTCTGTTTGAAGATGCGCCTTATAAGACTGATGGAAAACTACACACTGTAGCGGCAATTCATGAATTGCCGCTACGCGAATAGAGCGCAGCCTCATATAGAATTGGTATCAGAACGACGAAAAATATTCCGGCCTTCTTCTTGATACAGTTCTATCAAATCATTGGCTGCATACTGAGGCTTACCATCAGCATCAGGTTTGGTTATTCCTAAACTTAATATTCCCCCTGTTGATGTACCTGCAATAAAATCAAATAAATCTGTAATGTGTTTTCCAGTTAAATCTTCGATCGCAGACAAAATTACTGCTGGAATAATTCCTCGAATTCCACCACCATCAATTGAGAAAATTTTAATGACTTTCATTGTGTTATTTGAGTAAGATAATCTATATTTTAGGACTTACGCAAAATATCTCTCAAACTCTCATTTCTCTGTGACCTCTGCGCCTCTGTGATACCCTGCGGGAAGCCGCTTTGCGTCTACGATTTTCCGTTAGCTATGCGTAAGTCCTGTATTTATCAAACAAAATTCAGGAGTCAGGAGTCAGAATACAGGTTAGTGTTAGCTATAGCAATCAGCGACTAGGGAATGGGAAGAAGCAATAAAGGTGTACCTAGCTTCCCAAAAAAAACCAAATATGAGTCCTATAGCTGATTTTTATCAATGCCGTGACAGAATTTGTTCAAACCTGTCAAGTATATTTGGGATTCCAGCAATCCCTGAACTTGCAGCACTCAAAATACTACCAAATAAGCTAATAACTTCACTAGTTTGAAATATGAGCTTTCGGGCAATTAATAAGTTGGTAAAGCCTGGATTATTCATTATTTAATTCCTAGTTTGATTGGGATAGATGATGCTGATATTTGATTAATTGAGTTTTTGAAGTAATGGTTTGATAACTTTCATGTGTTTAGCAATAATTACTTGAACTCTTTGCATGGTTTCGGGTTTAATTTCTTGGGATTGTCCTTTATCTACAGCTAAAGTCATGAACTCTAGAGGATTTTTCTTCAGTTCGTCTCCAAACAGCGCAATGGATTCGCTGTTAGATCATCAATTTGAACGTTTATCACCTTTAGAAAAAGAGGTGATGTACTTGACTTGTATTAATCGGGAAGCAGTAGGATCGGGAGATTTACAAAGTGATATTTTGCCAGGAGTATCAAAAGCAGATTTACTGGAATCTTTGGAGTCTTTAACTTGGCGTTCCTTAATTGAAAAAACCAAAGACGCAGTTACTCGTAGTGTAACATTCACTCAGCAGCCTGTAGTTATGGAATACATGACTAATCGACTTGTTAAAACTATTTGTCAAGAAATAAAAACTGGCAAAGTTAATTTATTAAATCGCTATCCCTTAATTAAATTTACTGCTCAAGATTATATTAAACAAAGCCAGATTATGTTTTTGATTAAACCTATTTTAGCCAATTTAACAGTTAATTTTAAACTCTCAACAGAAATTGAGCAAAAAATTAAAAATCATCTGGAAAAGCTGGGTGATAATTTTTCTGGTACACCTGGATACTGTGGTGTTAATTTAGTTAATTTGTTGCAGCAATTGGAAGCTGATTTAACTAACTATCATTTTTCTAGTTTAAAACTTTGGCAATCTAATCTAGAAAATATCAATTTGAATCAAGGCAAGTTCTCTAATACTAATGTCAATAAATCAGTTATAAATGAAGTCTTAGCTAAGAGTGTTTGCGTTGATTTCAATCCTGATGAAACAACAAGTAATAGTGATGTCAATGATGATATTGACCTAGAATATTTTGCTTTTAGCAGTTGATTAAACAAGTGACAATCAAAATCCCTACAAAGGGGCTTAACTAAGTTCAAAAATGGAGTAGAGAATGGATAGAGACGCGATTAATCGCGTCTTTTAGGCAGTAGTGGAGGAAACTTTTTTATGTTTGGTAATAGTATTTTTCCATGATTAATTGTCCTCACAATCTACTACTGAACCCCAACGAAACCAGCTTGCTCAATTGCTTTTTGTCCCTGTTCAGTTAATAAAAGTTTGGCGTAGGTATCCCCTATTTGCTGTTCTCGACCTTTATTCTGCTTAATAATCACAAATAAGTCAGCAGTAATTGGATAGCTACCATTTCTAATAGCCTCAGTATTTACTTGATTACGCTGACGTAAGCAATTGTCCGGTGACACCAAAGGTTCACGGTAGGGGGGAATTAACTCGCCAGAAGTACGACCCAATGGCAAAGCCTTCACACTACACTGAGGTATCACTGAACGAGCAGAAGCGTAATACACGCCACCAGGGGTTTTGCTGAGTTGCCGCACTGCATCTGTAGTCGAGTAGACATACTGTACATTGGAGCTAGATGCTTGCCCCTTCAGGTTTTGATTGCTAGAGAATATTACTGTATCTGCATTTTCTGGTCGTTGAGATAAAGGTGTGATGGGCAGATTTGGCCCGCCTACTTGCTCCCAGTTAGTAATTTGCCCGGAATAAATCTGCTGCAATTGGTCAACAGTTAAACCCGGCACTTTCAGTGATGGATTGACTACCACTGCTATTCCATCAATGCCTACCCGACGTTGTTCAAGGGTGAAGCCTCGTTGTGTTGCAATTGCTTTTTCTTCATCTGTGAGGGGACGGGAAGACTGAGCAAAGTCTAGTTGTCCATCAAGCAACATCCGAATACCTGAGCTAGAACCAGGGCTATTCTTAGCAGGGTCTACATAGCGTAATTGTAGTTCAGGGCGATCGCTTTGGATCTGAGAATCTACCAATTGCCGGATAGATGCCCAAGCTGTACTACCGCCGTAGTTAAATGAGCCTGTGGGGACATCAGCAATTGTTTGAAAAGTTGATCTCCCGCTAGAGAGACTCTTTAAACTTTGATTAGAAGAGTAAGAGTCAGCACTGCCACGGGATAAGAAGTTTGGCTTGAGTAACCACCAAAGCAATCCGCCAATAACCATCAGTGTGAGTACTTTACCAATAATCAAACCTCTAAGAAAGAGGGCAATTTCACCGTTAATTAAAGCTTTTTTTTGGTTTGTATTGTCCATATCTTTAATTTTTTTTATTGATTGTATTTATATTACAGTAATTTCTAAGTATTTATTCTATAAAAATCTCTCGATATTTAAGTTTTTAGTAAAGCTTTAATCAGCCATTTAATACCCAGTTTTTTGATATTGTTGTCAAGTCTACCATCATCTATATCGATATCTCCCCAAGCAAGGCCAGGACTTACGCAAAAGATAACGAAAGTAGGGGTAATTCATGAATTACCCCTACGTAAGAATAAGGTTTTCAGTCACATATTGCGTAAGTCCTGAAAGCTAGTTTTCTAATACTCAAAGTCCTCTTTTGAAGGAGGATTCAGCAACGCCAAAATTTTTTTACATATCAGCTATCACTTTTAAAACATCTTCCAAATAGATGATTAAGTAGGTAGGCACAATTAAACCAAACTGTGTAAACTCATGTAAAGTACCAAAAACGCCTTGAATATAAGCTTTTAAGCGATTTATATTTGTTAATTTAGTTGTATTTTTTAGCGCCCACCTACTTAACTCTTTTTTAATGTGGTGGCATCTAATTGTCTAGGTAGTCTTTGCAATGGAGCAATTGCTTTTATAAACTTCTTTTTGGGCGACTAGGGTATTCACATTAGTTAAGCCTGAGCGTTCAACAAATTTTTGTATAATATTTTTTAATTGAATAGGTTGGTATGGTAGTGATGTACTTGTATTAATAAATGTATAGATTACAATAATTACTATCAAGCTAGTGCTAGCACCAAGTCCGATCCCCAACAACAAAATAAAATTTCTATAAGCTAGGAAATAGCTATCGACAGTATTTTGCTTTGGCCTGCTGTGTGATGACTCCAAGCGCACCAAATCAAAATCAAGCGCTTGTAGAGCTTCTGCGGCAGATTGGTAACGCTGACTATGGCGATCGCAAACCATTCTGTCTAAAATATCTGCAAAAGCGTCGCTTACCTGCGCGTGATGACGCCAGATAAGTTCTCCGGTATTGGGATCTTCTTGTAGTTGGTCAGGTATTAAGCCTGTGAGAGCTTGAATGCCAATCATACCTACTGCATAGATATCGCTGGAAAGTTTGGGCTTTCCCTTAGCTTGTTCGCTTGGCATATAACCAGGAGTTCCAACCACAACTGTTAAACTGGCTCCTAAAGCACCAATTTTTTTAATACTCCCAAAGTCAATTAACACAATCTTGCCATCGGAGTGCCGTCGCATTAAATTTTGCGGCTTAATATCTCGGTGAATAATGTTGTGTTCATGCACGAAAACTAACACTTCCAAGATGTCTTTTAATAAATTCACGACTGCATTTTCGCTCATACGTTGACCCGAGATAATTTCTTGAGTCAACGGATGACCGTCAATATATTCTTGGACTAAATAGAAATCCCCATCTTCATCAAAATGGGCGAACAGTCTCGGAATTTGCTCGTGGTCGTTGCCTAGCTGATATAAAACTTCTGCTTCCCGAGCAAATAATTTTTTAGCGATCGCACCAACAGTAGGATTAGGATCTTTTGGGTGGAAATGTTTGACAACACAATGCGGCCGCCCTGGTAAATCTAGGTCTACTGCTAAGTAGGTATCGCCAGATCCTCCGCTTCCCAACTGTTTGATAATCTCAAAGCGATTCCGAAGTGTTTTTCTGACAAGAGAATGTTGATATCTGTTACGTATTGTAGTTGTACGTACTGCACTTGCTAACGAGTAGTTTCCACCAGATTCTGGGCTTCCCAACACTTTAACAGTCTCAAAGCTACTCCTGAATGTTTTTCTGATGAGAGGATTCTGGCTCATGTGGCGTATACTATCTGCTAATTGCTGACCATTCAGAGCTTGTCAGAGCTTGGGTAAGACAATGAATACTTGCCGCTTGATTTTTGTAGGCAATCATCTTCCCAGAGTTCATATGCTTTACGGCAGTTTTATGGTTCGCCGTTTGGTTGCTTTATTTAACGTTACTAATACTTAACTGTTTTTAATTTTAGCAAAAAATAACCTTAGTTAAAATAAATTTTTACCTGGTTCACATGATGGTAGACTTTAAATATTTTTTAAACTTCAGCAGCCTAGTCAGTGACTTGAAAAAGGGAGTAGGGAGTGGGGAGTAGGGGAGGTGTGGGATTTTACCGTGATTAGCTGACTTGAAGCTAGACTTCTTGAATTATAGATTGGTAATTTAAAAGTTGTGTCAATGAATACTAGTGAATTTCCTGCCGATGGGGAGTGGAATTCTTATGATGCTATCAGCCAAATAGGATATTATGGTGACTTAAATTACTGCCTGGGTGTTTTAGATGACTCTTGGCTTGAAGTTGAAGTTTTAACCGAGAGATGGAAATTGTATCAACTTTAAGAAATAAAGTAAATGCAAGACTGGAAGCAATTAAAACTCAATGTCTTACCACTAGTAGCGCAGAAACAGAAAATTGGTCAATTTCTTTCGAGAAATAATATAGCACTCAAAATAAAAAAGCCCCCCAAAGGAGGGCTTGTCAAGTTGTTCGCGTGGAGTGAACAACTAATAATTAATACTCACAGTAAATACAGTAATCCGAATAAAATAATCCAAATCACATCAACAAAGTGCCAGTAAATTTCAGCTGCTTCAATGCCGAAGTGTTTTTCGCTACTGTAATGACCTTTAACGCGCGATCGCCACAACACGGCAACAATCGCTAAAACGCCGATGGTAACGTGCAGTCCGTGGAAACCAGTCAAAACATAAAATGCACTGGCAAATAAATTGGTAGTTAAACCAAATTCTAGATGAGTATATTCATATACTTGTCCTGCCAAGAAAATAGCACCCATTGCAGCGGTAATTGCTAACCAAATCCGCGCACCCTGCGTATCATTCTTTTTGATAGCAGTGTCAGCATTGTGCATGACAAAACTACTAGAAATTAGATTGATGGTGTTAACTCCGGGTAGCAATAGTTCTAACTCTGGGGTACCTGCTGGAGGCCAAACAGGTAAGGTAGCACGGAAAGCCAAGTAGGCTCCGAACAGCCCCATAAAAATCATCCCTTCAGCAATCAGGAAGACAAACAGCCCAAACAGGCGATGATCTGGATGTTCTTCATGATGACCAACTGTTGCTTCCGCTGCGTGGTGATGATTCAGTTCAGTTTTAGCTGGGTCAATTGTTTGACTTTGCATGAATCTTGATAAATGTAGGGTGGGGAGTGGGGAATGGGGAGTAGGGAATGAGGGAACAAGGGAGGTAAAGGGAGAAATTAAGCAATGCCCAATGTCCAATGCCCTATTTATTTACGATCTTCGGGATTAGCAGCAACCACTGGGTCTGGTTCTGCTCTTAATACCGAGTTGGGGCCAGCTGACAAGACTGGATTGGGGTCAGATAGGGGTACACCTTCTTTAGCCTTTTCCAAGCCGTAGTCGTAGGGACCTGTAGCTAGTACTGGGGTTCCATCAAAATTCTCGATCGCTGGTGGTGAGGTAGTCATCCACTCTAAGGTTAGTGCCCTCCAGGGATTATTACCAGCTTTCTCTCCGTACAACCAACTCCAAATGGCATTGAAAATGAAGGGGAATGTCGAAACTGCGAGTATATAAGCACCATACGTGCAGATTTCATTCAGTAAAGTAAATTTGGGGTCATATTGAGCAATACGGCGGTTCATGCCCATTAAACCCAGCTTGTGCATGGGTAAGAAGGTCATGTTTAAACCAACAATTGTCAAGGCAAAATGAACCTTACCCCAAAATTCGTTCACCATTCGTCCCGTCATTTTCGGGAACCAGTGGTAGATGGCAGCAAAAATGCCCAGTACGCTACCACCAAACAGCACATAGTGCAAGTGTGCAACTACAAAATAGGTGTCGTGGACGTGGATATCAAAGGGCACTGCTGCCAACATCACACCACTGATTCCACCAATTACGAAGGTACCGACAAAGCCGATGGCGAATAGCATCGCGGAGTTGAGTTGAATTTTTCCGCCCCACATGGTTGCCAACCAGCTGAATATTTTAATTCCTGTGGGTACGGCAATGATCATGGTGGTGATCATAAAGAACATCCGCAGCCAACCGGGGATACCGCTGGTAAACATGTGGTGTGCCCAGACAATTAGCCCTAAAAAGCTGATAGCCAAAGATGAGTAGGCGATCGCTTTATAACCAAAAATCGGTTTGCGGGAATGAACGGGGATAATTTCCGAAATTGCCCCAAAAAAGGGCAAAATCATGATGTATACGGCTGGGTGGGAGTAAAACCAGAACATATGCTGGTAAACTACCGGGTCACCACCACCAGTGGGGTTAAAAAATGTCGTCCCAGCAATTAAGTCAAAGGAAAGCAGAATCAGACCTGCTGCTAATACTGGAGTCGATACCAAAACTAGCGCCGAAGTGGCAAACATCGCCCAACAAAACAAGGGCAGTTGATGAACGCCCATACCGGGGATACGCATCTTCAGCAGTGTGACCAGGAAATTAATCGACCCCAAAATTGAGGACGTACCCAGCAGCAGGACACTCATAATCCAAATACCTTCACCCACTTGACCTGTTACCAAGCTCAGGGGAGGGTAAGAAGTCCAACCTGCATCAGGCGCATCACCGACTACTAAACTGGCGATGAGCAACACACCCGCAGGGGGGATCATCCAAAAGGCAACAGCGTTCAGTCGAGGAAATGCCATATCTTTAGCCCCAATCATCAGGGGAATTAGATAGTTAGCAAACCCGGCTCCTGCTGGCACGATCCATAAGAAAATCATGATCGTGGCGTGGAGCGTGAACAGACTGTTGTAAACTTCTGGCGTGACAAAATCTACTTCTGGAGTTCGCAGTTCTGTGCGAACCAAGTCAGCCATCACGCCACCAATGCAATAGAAAATAAACGAAGTGACTAGGTATTGAATCCCAATCACCTTATGGTCGGTTTGAAAACCAAAGAAGTCCTGCCATTTTCTGCTCCCTGGTTCGTCAACAAGGACGGGGATATTGGCAGTTTCTTGCAACTGAGCTTGTGTCATTTGTCATTTGTCCTTTGTCAGTTGTCTTTTGTTATTTGTCATTTGTCCTTTGTCCTTTGTCATTTGTCCTTTGCTAATCACCAATGACCAATGACTAATGACTAATGACCAATGACCAATGACTAATGGTGAACTTGATGGAGGATTTCGGGTTTAATTCCCATGTCCTTGGTGTAAGGAGCGAGAAATTCATGTGGTGATAAATCGGCAGGGTTAACGGCAACAGCTTGGTTAAGGGTTTCTTTGCTGGCAGTTAACTGCTCTTGTTGCCATTTCTCAAATGCTTCTTGTGGCTCAACTACCACCGTTGTTCTCATGGCGCCGTGGTATGGACCACAAAGTTCAGCACAGATTAGAGCATAATCACCTACTTTGTTAGGCGTGAAGCGAATCTCACTTTGCCGACCGGGGATTACATCTTGTTTGAGACGAAATTCTGGCACCCAGAAGGCATGGATTACATCGTTGGCTGTCATATTGACTCGCACTTCTTTGCCGATGGGGACGTGCAGTTCGCCTGTGGTTATTCCAGTTTCCGGATAGGTGAAAATCCAGGCATACTGTAAACCGGTGACGTTGACTTCCAATGCTGGTGGTTTGTCTGCTTGATCGGGACTGCCTCCAATTGTGGGAGCAACACTACCGACACCTGGAGCATTCTGCTTTTGGGGAATTTGGTCAGCATTGCGAACTTCTGCTGTGGCTGGGTCTTGCATCGCCTCATCAGATTTTTCTTGATTGAGGTTGGGTTCGCTGCCAGGAGGTGTATCGCTCAAAGTCGCAGCTATGGCAGTTCCATGCCCATGCATACTCATGGACTCTTGAGAAATCGGGGCTTCATGGATGGCATGGGGATCGAAACCACCGATTTCGTTGTACACATCAAAACTGTAAACAGAAATACCGATAACGATAATTGCTGGGATCGCCGTCCAGAGTATTTCTAAAGGTACATTGCCCTCCACTGGTGGGCCGTCTTCATTGTCACCTGCACGCCGACGGTATTTAAATGCAGAGTAAATCAAAACACCTTCGACGATCAGGAATATACCTGTAGAAACGATCATCATCGCATTGAACAGACCATCGACTAAGACGGCTTCATCAGAGGCTGCTGCTGGCAACAGACCATGATTTTGACCGTACCAAATACTGGCTAGAGTTAGTACGATGCCAATGAGTAATGTCCAGATTGAACTTGGAATCTTCACGGCTTACTTAATTGAATTTACTACGTTATCTCAAAGCTGCTCACTTACTAAGGTAGTCTAGGCTGTAAGACATCGGGTCAAAATGTCTGAAGTTTTTATTAATTTTTCTGACTATTTTACTAATTTTGAGTAGAAGGTGACTAACAGATATTCCCAAAAATAGATGGAAATCAGTAAAAAATTTAAGGAAAAATTTAGGATGGTTAAATTAACTGCCACTAATGGATTTTTCACATCTTGAAAAATACCTAAAGCTTCAGGCAAAACATAGCGAGAGTGATTCAAAGTATAAGTGAGTGCCAATCTATAAATCCCTAGCCTGTACGCTAGGGTGGAGATGGGTCAGTATTGAAAATTAAGAATCTATTAGAGATCCACCAAGAGCGGGCAGAAGGTACTGTTCATGAACGAAATTGTCCTACAACAACAAAATGAAGCGGCAGTTGAGCAGCAAAAGCCCAAGGAAATGATTCGTCGCTTGGTGTGGAGAATGTCCATAGCCACTTTGATTTTGATGGCAATCGGCTCTGCCACCCGCGTGATGAATGCTGGGCTTGCTTGTCCAGATTGGCCTTTGTGCTATGGCGAACTGGTGCCAGCTAAGCAAATGAATTTCCAGGTATTCTTAGAGTGGTTTCACAGATTAGATGCAGCTTTAATTGGTGTAAGCGCGATCGCACTTTTTGGTTTATCCTGGTGGCATCGTCGCTCTTTACCCAAATGGCTGCCTTGGGCATCCACATTCGCCCTGTTTTTAATCGTCTTTCAAGGCGTCTTAGGAGGACTCACCGTCACCCAATTGTTGCGGTTTGATATCGTTACCGCCCATTTGGGAACGGCGCTATTGTTTTTCACCACCCTCTTGATTATTGGCACGACACTCACACCCTATCAGGGAACTGGAACCGTTGGTAAGTTGCCTTGGGTAGGTTTAACTGCTGCTGTTTTGGTTTACCTGCAAAGTCTCTTGGGTGCTTTAGTAGGATCTCGCTGGGCGCTACACCAATGCTTCGGCGATTCTCAACTTTGTAACGTAATGTACAGTCATATTGCTGGTTTGGTGCCGCCAACCGTGGCAACCTTGGCAATGGTATTTTTCAGTTGGCGTACACCGGCGCTACATCCAGCCTTGCGGCGACTGGCAAATATGGCTGGGGCATTGTTGAGCTTACAAATCTTGTTGGGAGTCGCCACTTTCAAATTACACCTCCAAGTCGAGCCTCTCACCGTCTCTCACCAAGCTGTAGGAGCTGCTTTGCTCGGTACTTTAGTGGCTTTTACAGTTCTATCATTGCGTGACTCAGTAAGTGCTGAGTCAAGAGTGCTGAGTGCTGAGTAGGGAGATGGGGAGAGAATTTCACCCCACCACCCCATCACCCCATCACCCCATCACCCTAACTCCTCACTTAGCACTGATGATGCGACGCACGCAGGTGTGAAAAAGTATTTTCGTTCGACCCAAAGAGCCAGCTTGAGCGGGGGCTGCATATAAGTTGTTGAAAAATAAGGAACCAGAGCCAACATGATTGAGACTAATGTCTCTCGCCACCACGAAACTTTTCTCCAAGTAATTCAAAGTTACTACCAGCTAACTAAGCCTCGGATTATTCCGTTGCTTTTGATTACCACAGCTGGCAGTATGTGGATTGCTGCTAAGGGACAGGTAGACCCATTGCTGTTACTAGTAACTCTGACTGGTGGCACTTTGGCTGCTGCAAGCGCCCAGACAATTAATTGTATTTATGACCGAGATATTGATTATGACATGGAGCGGACACGCCATCGTCCCATGCCTTCCGGTAAGGTGCAGCCGCGTGATGCTCTAATTTTTGCGATCGCTCTAGCAACACTTTCGTTTACACTACTGGCAGTTTTCGCCAACCTGTTAGCCGCCGCGCTAGCTTTCTCTGGCATCGTCTTTTATATTTTGGTCTACACTCACTGGCTAAAACGCCACAGCACCCAAAATATTGTCATTGGTGGCGCTGCTGGGGCAATTCCGGCTTTGGTGGGTTGGGCTGCTGTTACAGGTACCTTAAGCTGGGCAGCATGGTTAATTTTTGCCATCGTCTTTTTGTGGACGCCGCCCCATTTCTGGGCACTAGCTCTGATGATTCGGGACGATTACGCAAAAGTTGGGATACCGATGTTACCAGTAGTTAAAGGTGATACGGCAACAGTACGGCAAATTTGGTATTATACCTTGATTACCGTAGTTGCAACGGTGTTATTAGTTTATCCCTTAGGTGCGAGTGGAGTTCTTTACGCTGCGATCGCTCTGAGTCTGGGAGGATTGTTTGTCCACAAATCTTGGCGGTTGTTGCAAAATCCAGAAGATCGTACTGTCGCTAGAGAGTTGTTTCTGTATTCCATCTCCTACATGATGCTGTTGTGTCTAGGGATGGTAATTGATAGTCTTCCCGTTACTCATCATCTAATTAATGCAGTAATTAATCACCTGCATTTTATTAGTTAGGGACAGAAAAGTTAATGCGATCGCGTTAGTTAAGATGGCGCGATCGTATTTTAATAAATTAGAAGTTATACATAATAATTAGAGTTTGGCGCATTTTCAATTAAAAGTAAAATTTTAGTTATAACCAAATTGATTAAAAAGCTGAATGAAATTGTAAAAAATATAAATGTTGACAGGTATATTTCCACTACAACTTGAGATAGATCCTAACACTTTAGAAGTTATTTGGCGGGAGCGATCGCAAATACCAATCAGCGATAATCTAGCTAATTTTCTAGACACGATGATACGCTACTTCCCGAAGAATCGCTACAAGTCGGCAGCAGAAGCATTGGACTTTGTGCGTTATTTGACAGGTACAGTGATGGTAACTCCAACACCTACCCCAACTCCAACCCCAACTCCTACTCCAACCCCAACCCCAACTCCAACCCCAACCCCAACACTAACTCCAGAAACAATAAAATATGCTGGTTTTTCTACAAGATTTGTTGCAGATATGATTGATAAAACAATTTTAATTATTGGTAGTTTTAGCTTAGATTTTATTACTAATGGAGCAGCTAATAATGATGAATTTTGGGAACGTTTATTAGTAGGATGTTGTGTTTCGCCAGAGTAAATTTGAAGAGAATTCATCAATTATGACTGCTGAATTCTGAATTGGTGAATTCAAAATTTAGAATTATTAAGAGGTCATAATTTTTTTCAACCCGATTTGGGCGGGCAAGATGCCCACCCCACAAGATTAGATCGTTTATCTGCCAGTTGACAGATTTATTCTGACTCCTGACTTCTGACTCCTGAATTCTGAATTCTGAATTCTGAATTCTGAATTCTAATTTGCTAGCGTGGTGATATAGAGTTTATCACTTCCTAGCACGAGGTTTTAAGATGGCTCATTTAAATCAGCGTCGCCCCCAAAATGTTAACGGCGATTTTTATGTAGATAGTACTTGTATTGATTGTGACACTTGTCGTTGGATGACTCCGGAAGTTTTTTTTCGTGTTGATGAGCAGTCAGCAGTTTATCATCAACCAACGAATGAAGCCGAAAGATTAGCAGCGCTAGAAGCACTGTTGGCTTGTCCTACTAGTTCTATTGGCACAGTTGAAAAACCAAAAGATATCAAAGTTGCTCAGGAAAAGTTTCCGATTTTAGTAGAAGAAAATATTTTCCATTGTGGCTATCATTCCGAAAAATCCTACGGTGCTGCTAGCTATTTAATTCAACTTCCTGAAGGTAATATTTTGGTCGATTCTCCTCGATTTACGCCGCCTTTGGTCAAGCGTTTAGAAGAGATGGGTGGAATTCGTTATATGTATCTTACTCACAGGGATGATGTCGCAGATCATCAAAAGTTTACCGAACATTTTCACTGTCAGCGCATCCTCCATGCTGATGAAATTTCTGCGGGTACTCGCAATGTGGAAATACAGTTAACTGGTTTTGAACCATTTGCCTTGACTGAGGATTTATTAATTATCCCAGTTCCGGGTCACACTAAAGGACACACAGTTTTACTGTATAAAAACAAGTTTTTGTTTACTGGCGACCATCTTGCTTGGTCAGAAAGGTTGCAGCAACTGGTTGCATTCCACGATGTCTGCTGGTATTCTTGGTCAGAACAAACTAAATCAATGCGTAACTTGGCTAATTACTCTTTTGAGTGGGTGCTGCCAGGACATGGACGGAGGTTTCATGCTGATAGGGAAACCATGCGCCAGCAAATGCACAAGTGTATCGAGTTGATGGAATCTTTAGAGTAGATTTGCTGCTGCTAAGAGTTGTTGATTTCGGTGTAAGGTTAAAGTTGGGATAAAGCTTGGCGATCGCACTTCATCATTCAAGCTCAGAACTGCATCGTTCTAGTTTAGAACCGTCCTATCGAGCAGTACAACAAGGAATTCAACAAGGAATTCAACAAGGAATTCAACAAGGAGAAGTGTCCCTAGCTTTGCGTCAACTCACACGGCGATTAGCCCTCTTTTGTCACTCTCGGAAAACAATAATCTCAGCCTGATTCTGAGACTTTGATTTCATCAAGGTTTGAGGCTTTATTTTCTAACAGAAACTGAAATTTATAGATAAAAGTGGAAATTAAAGCCCTGTAAGCATTTGGGCGATTGGATTTTCCCACTCTGACAAAAGAGGGTTAGGTACAGTTCCTTCTCAGTTGCAAGCACAGATTCAACAGCTTTCCACTAGCGAAGTCGAAGCACTTGGTGAAGCTTTATTAGATTTTTCTACTACCCAAGATTTAGCGGCTTGGTTACAAGCGCATCAATAAACTCTCAATACAGTTCGGTTAAGGTTTTTTGATCAAAATTCTACATGACGAAGACGCGATAAATCGCCGTCAAGACAACAATCAATTCTTTGTCTTGACGGCGATTTATCGCGTCTCTTGCTTAACCGAACAGTATTGAATAAACTCTGACTGATTCTGAATTCTGCCACAACTTATTTCTTAAAATATCTCAAGCCATAACGGTCTTGATATTTGTTGATATACTCTACATTCTGTTGCTCTAACCTTGATAACAATTTAGGTGAAAATTCTTTTGGTGAATATATGGGACGATACCAAGGTTGGTTATTAAAGTAATCTTGTAATTGAGGTGTGTCAAAACGGCGCCCGTGGCTAGCAAATATTGAATTTCGCATAATATCTAATTCAAAAGCGCTTTTGCCATCCAAATCTGCATCAGTTACAGGTCTTTGGGAAAGCCAAAAATAAGTATTAACAGTGGTGTTATCATCTGGCGTTATTAATGGAGTTGGAGAAGGTGTAGATTGAGTAGGAATAGATGGAGTTGGTGTAAATTTAGGAGTTTCTATTACTGGGCTGGGGACAGTTGAGGGTGTTTCTGAAGGTAATACCGTTTTATCTGTTGTTTGTTGAGAAGAATTTGTCAGCATCTGACCAATAATTACAGATGCACCGATTAATCCGCCAGCAATTAAACTGCCGATGAGGATATTATTCTGATTATTATTTTGAGGACTTGGCTGTGGCTGAACATGCACTGTTTGAGGTGGTGGTGCAGATACTACAGTTGGTTCGGTAAAAACGGGTTGCGTTGGCGGAATTGGATTTGCTATGCTCTGCAAAGCATCTAGCATCGCTCTAGCTGTGGGATAGCGATCGCGTGGATGATAAGCAATGGCGCGGTCAATTATTCCTGCCATCATTGGGCTAATATGACTACCATACTGTCGCCAAACAATTTCACCAGTCTGGGAATCTGTTTCTAATTGTTGCGCTACTCTTCCAGTCAGTAAATAAATTACTGTCATTCCCAAACTATATAAATCACTCGAATAAACTGGTCTACCTGCGGCTTGTTCGCTGGGCATATATCCAGGTGTACCAATGACAATGGAACTGGTAGGATTACCTTGGGAATTCACCACGGTTCCCATTGATTCCCGCACAGCACCAAAATCAATTAGCACTGGTTTTCCGTCACAGAGACGCACAATAATGTTATCTGGTTTGATATCACGGTGAACTATATTTTTGGAGTGGACGTAATCCAAAACTGGTAAGATATTCATAAATAATTCAAAAGCAGCGGCTTCACTAAATAGTCCTTGCTTTTGGATTTTTGCAGTTAGGGTATCACCTTCAACCCACTCCTGAACTAAATAAAATTCCCCGCCTGAAGAAAAGTAAGCATACAACGCTGGAATCTGGTCATTTGCGCCACCGAGTTCTTCTAAAATAGCTGCTTCCCGTTGAAACCTCTCTTGAACTATCTGATAAATTTGAGGGTTGTTGTGAATAGGTCTTAGCTGTTTCACCACACAACGGCGCTTTGAGGGCATATAAGTATCTTCTGCGAGATAGGTTTGACCAAACCCACCAGCCCCCAATGTGCGGATAACTTGATAGCGATCGTTTAGCAGCTGTATTGTCATGAGAGATTACCAGCGATATTCATAAGATAGTTTTCCCAAAACTACCTTCATTTCAAATCCAGTAACCCTTGTTCTTTCAATTTAGGATTAAAGCGAATTTCTACTTGCAAACCACGCGCTTCTAATTCTTTGGAAATTTCTGCTTCTACTCGCCGAGCCACATTTTTAATAATTTTTATTTGTGCCAATTCATCATTCGCTGGATTATGATACTTTACCTGTTCTTCAGATGTCATTAACACTTTGACATCAATGGGATCGATCCATTTTTGCTTGTTCTCCCCATTTCCTGCTGGTACACTGCCATTTTCAGCAATCCAAGCATTTTCAATATTTTCTAAAACCGTGCGGCTGGGGCGTTCAATAGTTTGAACTTTCACCCAATAACATTGCTGTGGTTGACGTACTAAATGCTGCTTGAGACTGAGATAAACATCACGAGAATATCCCACAAATTGCAGCGCTTTTTCTTGGTCAAAGATAGCATATACGCCGATTTTACCTTGAAATTGTTCGGGAAGTTGACCGCGATCGCTAATGTAAGGAGTGTATTCCAAGCTTGCTAAAGCAGGAGTATTTATTTCAGTAGTCATAAATCAAATCTAAAACTTGCTATTGCCTTTTTCTTTGAGATTTTCTAGAGCAATCCTAAATTATTAATTAAAATCTCTCTTATATCTCCTCTCTGCGCCTCTCTTGCCTCGTGCGTGAAATTCTTATTCAAATTTTATGGTAAATGGCACAAAGACGACTGGGTTTAAAAATCTTAGCAGTAAACATGAAATTTGGTGGTACATTTATGATGCCATATTCATCAGATTCATGATACTTTTCAAATTCTGTCGGCATTCCCTTAGTAGTAGTTAAGCTATAAGGAACTGGCTGAAAAAGTAACTCTGTAAATTCCACTTTTTCACACTGTAATTGCTGACATATTTGGTTTAAAAAAGCTTGACTCGTTAATAATTTGAATAGACTTTCTTGAGCTTGTGGTTCAAGAGTAAAACTGGCATCAAAGTTCTGGACTATTTTAAGGGGCATTTTCTCGATAGGTACTTATTAACAACTCAGTGATGATCAAGAGTAAGCAACATTTTGCACGTGGTTATCCAAAAGTGTTGACTAACCGAGCCTACCTTTTTCAGTAGTTGAGCTTTGTGAAAAATCACCACTTTAAGATCAGCCTATTAGATTGTGGTACTTCTGTCAGCCACAAAAGTAAGCTGACATGATTAAGAATCATGAAGTATAGCAGATTTTTGATGAATGAAACCAACACCTTCTTTCCCCACTCCCTATATTTTTTGAGAACAAACTAAAAAGGCAAAAGAAGATTTTCTTTTGCCTTTTTAGTTTTGTACAGACGCGATTAATCGCGTCTGTACTTTTTACTCTTACTCATCGTCGAAATCGTCATCGTCGTCATCGTCGTCTTCTTCGTAATCTTCTTCGTCTGCGACTTCATCGGCGATTAAGTCATCGTCCTCATCTAAAATTGACCTTTCTGCACGTCTGTTTCCATAGCTAGGCTCTCCAAGGGTGGGAGAATCTAAATTATAGGTGCGAGCTGTGCGGTCATCTAAAACCATATCGAGAGGATCGTCAACTTCATCTAAGACACTACTAGTAATATCAGTAGCATAGTCATCGATCGCACTGGTTTCTTCATAAGTATTGTAACCAGTACCAGCCGGAATCAATCGCCCGATAATCACGTTTTCTTTCAATCCCCGCAGCCAGTCAGATTTACCTTCAATAGCTGCTTCGGTAAGTACCCGTGTTGTCTCTTGGAAGGATGCGGCAGAAATAAAGCTGTCAGTGTTCAACGATGCTTTGGTGATACCCAACAATACTGGGGTGTACTGTGCCTTCGCACCACCTGTAATTGACATTGCTTCGTTCACCTGCTCAACTTGGCGTAGTTCCACCAATTCGCCAGGAAGCATTGTGGTGTCACCACCATCATCAATCCTGACTTTGTTGGTCATCTGGCGCACAATCACTTCAATGTGCTTATCGGAAATATCAATCCCTTGAGACTGATATACCATTTGCACTTCATTCACCAAGAAAGTCTGTACCTTCTGCAAAGCATGGCTAGCACAAGCATAAATTCCGTCTTCGGAACCCAGGCTAAAGAAGATTTCCAAAATTTCATGGGGGTTCGATGGACCATCTGTCAACGGTTGTCCCGCTAACACATGAGAACCATCTGGCACAATTAAATTTTGTCCTGGGCCTAGAGGATAATCTGTGACTACGCCATTTGATTCTACGACTTTGATGGCGATCGCTTCATCACCATCACCGTAAACTACCTTGATTTCTCCCGCCCGCCGACATAAAATACAGGCTTCTTTGGGTTTACGAGCTTCGAGCAATTCTTCAATCCTGGGCAAACCTTGAATAATGTCTCCGGTTTTGGCGCGTTCAAATACTAACAACACCAAGTTATCACCCCGTTGCACCAAATCACCGTCTTCTATTTGCAAGACAGCCCCAGGACTGACTCGGTAAGGACGACCGACGCGGATAGTAAGAGCGTAGTTCTGAGTGCTGAGGGCTGAATCCTGAGCATTTTCTTCATTCAGCGCTTTGGATTCAGCGCTCGTTAATTTTTTGACATTCATTACTTGCCCAGATTCGTCAGCAAAAACTCCAGCGGCAACTTCTGTACCTGCTACAAGCAAGTCACCCGCTTTTACTTTTGGCTGGGTACTGGTATTTACCGTCATCATGTCAGTGTCACGCAACACTAAACATCGACGTACATTTTCGGTTCCCTTTTGCACACCCCGCACTATCCCGCCTTCTTTGGACAAGATTTGGGTACGTGCGACCACGGAACCTGGGGCGATGCTTAGTCCATCTTGTACTTCCAGTGTTGTCTGGGTACTACCTTGGGTAGCATCAGCGGTAATGTCTCGACGAATTACCAAGGACTCCAAAATCACGAGCTGCAAGCGCTGAACTTCCTCGTCTTCGGTATCCTGTACCAATTCAATATCTGCTGCTAGGGGGGAGGCGTTGTGGTCTTGTTCGCCTTCTTGCTCAATTTCCAGTACTAGCTGGGTTCGCAGCAGTTCCACACCTTCCACGGATTTTACCCGTTCGGAATCTTTGTAAGGCAAGCGCTGCACTGCGCGTAACTCGATGGAACGCCCAGTTTGTTGACTTACCGATGTGGTTGATGGCACGTCGGGATTGTTCGGTACAGCAAACTCGACTACTGGACGACTTAACAGGGCGGGGCCTTCTGGTGTCTCCACATACTGGATATAGCGTAATTCCGTGGCAACGCTGCCTTGAAATTCCTCACCTGGTTGGATGAACGTGTTATCTCGTCCCATGACTGCTTCAGGATCGTCCACCATCAGCAGTTCCCCTGGCTTCACCACCACTTCCCGCAGGATGTCGTTTTTCTGGGTAACTTCAATTACACCGCTGTTTTGGCAGAAGATATCCTTCACAACTTCGGTGCCAGCTTCCACAAACTGACCGTCTTCTACCAACAGCAAGGAGATATCTTTATTAACTTCGTGGGTTTCTTCGGGAATCCACAACAGTGTACCGCCTTGGACAACTTCATAACCGAGTTTGGCTTTGCCTTTTTTCTGGACTTCAACGCCCGCGAATTTTAGGAATCCACCAGTGTTTGTGCGATAGCGGTCATCAATTAACTCGGCTACCACTTGACCATTTTGCACTTTTGTGCCTGGTGTAGCGCGGAGGTTAAATACCTGATTGTTGCCAGTTGAAACTAGGTAGTTATTGCGACCTTGGGAACTTTGGACTGTTACTGTTGCTTGGTCTAAGACCACAGAAGCGGTGATAATTTCAATTTCCCTGGTACTCTTCCCTGGGGTAGCTTCGGGCAAGCGCACCACACCGCCGTGCAAAGTAGTTAATTTGGTTTCTGCTAATACTCCATTAGAAGCGATCGCGTCACCATTTTTCACCACCAATTCGGCACCAGGCGGCAAGTTGTAAACTTCCCCAGACAAAATCCAAATCAAACCACCCCGTGCGGCTGTGGTTGTGGTGTTGCCTTGACGGTCAGTTTTTTGTTCTGGGACGACTTCGGCAAATTGCACTTCCCCTGCCAAGTCAGAGGCCACATCTTTAACGGCTTTTTCAGTGTTAGTCCGAGTTGTGCGTCCACCAAGGGCGACTTCTGCCAACAACTGACCTTGTTTTACTTGATTGCCATCAAATACATATAATGTAGAACCTTGAGTCAGCTGCACCTCTTGGTTAGCTGGTGTGGTGTCACCTTCTTTTTTGGGTTCCAAAATGATCACACCGTTAGCCTCAACATACAAGGCATCTTCACCGTGGCGGGTACGATATTGTCTTGTCCGCAATTTGCGGGGAATTTTCACAGTCCCATCAATTTTAGAACGGACTTGTTGTGCCACTTCCCCAGTAAACACACCACCTGTGTGGAATGTCCGCATGGTTAGCTGGGTACCTGGTTCGCCGATACTTTGGGCAGCAATAATCCCCACAGCTTCGCCCAAGTCCACCATCTTGGCGTGGGCTAAACTCCAGCCGTAGCAATGTTGACAAACAGAACGTGCAGCTTCACAAGTTAGGGGACTCCGGACTACAACTTCTCCCACCCCAGATTTGCCAATTATCTTGGCCAAGTCGTCAGAAATTGGGGTGTTGCGTGTTGCAATCACTTCTTTTGTGATTGGATGCACCACGTCTTCGCCAATTACCCGTCCCATCAAGCGATTTGCCAGAGGAATCAAAGTTTTGGCACCTTCTGTCATTGGCCGAATGGGAATACCTCTGGTGGTGCCGCAGTCAAATTCCCGAATAATCACATCCTGGGATACGTCCACCAAACGCCGGGTGAGATAACCAGAGTCAGCCGTCCGTAAGGCGGTATCTACCAATCCTTTTCTGGCACCGTAAGACGAAATAATGTATTCCGTCACCGTCAGCCCTTCGCGGAAGTTGGTTTTGATGGGCAAGTCGATAATTTCCCCTTGGGGGTCTGCCATCAGTCCCCGCATTCCCACCAATTGCCGGACTTGGGAGATGTTACCCCGCGCCCCGGAGAATGCCATCATGTAGACGGAGTTGAGGGGGTTGGTCTTTTTGAAGTGAACAACTACTTCATCTTTGAGGGCTTCACTGGTTCCGTTCCAAGTATCAATTACCTTTTGAAAGCGTTCTACTTCAGTGATTTCACCCCGTTGATAACGGGCTTCGGTGGCGCGAATTTCTTCTTCGGCTGCTTCGAGGAGCGATCGCTTAGTTGGAGGCACCATCAAGTCATCTACACTAATGGAAACCCCTGCTTTGGTGGCGTAGCGAAAACCTAAATCCTTGAGTTTGTCCGCCATCACTGCGGTTCGCGCCGTACCATAATGCGTAAAAGCCCAAGAAATCAAATTTCTCAGTTGACCTTTATCCACCACCCGATTGCGAAAAATCATTTTTTCAGTCATTAGTCATTAGTCCTAAGTCATTGGGGATTGGGTATTGGGTATTGGGTATTGGGTACTGGGCATTTTTCCCAGTCCCCAGTCCCCAGTCTCCAGTCCCTAACTTGCTAGTGCTTCCTGAATCGCTTTATTGTAAATAACCCGACCAGGTGTTGTACGTATATACTGTGAAAGGAGATTTCCCTTAGCGTCTTCTCTGACTCGGCGGAACTTATACTTTAATGTCCGGCTGCCATCCTCGTTTTCTATAACTTCCAGGGGTTCTGTATCCGGTTGGTCTGATTCCATTTCACCGTCAAACCGCACAAAGATATAGGCGTGCAAGTCTATTTGCTCTTGCTGGAAAGCCATAATTACGTCATCTAAGGAAGCAAAGTACTTACCTGCGCCTTTGGTAGCACCGGGATTTTCTGCTGTTAAGTAATACGCTCCCAATACCATGTCTTGGCTAGGCGTGATAATAGGTTTACCTGTGGCTGGTGACAAAATATTGTTAGAAGCCAACATCAACAACCGCGCCTCAGCCTGACTTTCTAACGACAGCGGTACGTGTACCGCCATTTGGTCGCCATCAAAGTCGGCGTTAAATGCCGGACACACCAAAGGATGCAGTTGAATTGCTCTCCCTTCCACCAAGATTGGTTCAAAAGACTGAATACCCAAACGGTGCAACGTTGGCGCCCGGTTCAGGAGTACTGGGTGTCCTTCAATTACTTCTTCCAGTACATCCCAAACACTGGGGTCATTACGCGATATCAGCTTTTTCGCAGCCTTAATGTTATTCACCATGCCACTGCGAATAAGGCGGTTAATCACAAATGGTTGAAATAGCTCAATTGCCATTTCTCTAGGCAAACCGCACTGGTGAATTTTCAGCTTTGGTCCGACCACAATTACCGAACGTCCAGAGTAGTCAACTCGTTTGCCTAACAAGTTTTGTCTGAAACGTCCTTGCTTACCTTCAATAATGTCAGACAGAGATTTCAGGGGTCGGTTATTTGCCCCCACCACAGTCCGTCCGCGGCGGCCATTGTCAATCAAAGCATCGACTGCTTCTTGCAGCATCCGCTTTTCGTTCCGCACAATAATCTCTGGCGCCAAAATTTCTTGCAGCCGTGCCAAACGATTATTCCGGTTAATTACCCGCCGATACAAATCATTCAAATCGCTGGTGGCAAACCGTCCGCCATCTAGCTGCACCATTGGGCGCAAGTCAGGAGGAATCACGGGAATAACTGCCATGACCATCCACTCTGGTTTAGAACCAGTAGCGATGAAGTTGTCAATTACCCGCAGTCGTTTAATTAATTTGGCCCGTTTTTGTCCCTTGGCGTTGCCAATTTCTTCCCGCAGGCTTTCAGCTTCTTGCTCTAAATTGATATCCGCAAGCAAGCGCAGCAGTGCTTCGGCACCAATGCCTACCTCTACGCCCTGTAGCTGAGAATCTTCACTATAAATTTGGTCTTCAATTTCCAGCCACTGGTCTTCACTTAGTAGCTGTTTGTAAGTTAAAGTTTCGGCATTGCCTGGACTTAGGACAACATAAGAGTTGAAATAGACAATCTGTTCCACATCCCGCAAAGGCATATCCAGCAGGATGGAAATATAGCTAGGAATGCCTTTGAGATACCAAACGTGAGCTACTGGTGCGGCAAGTTTGATATAGCCCATACGGTGACGACGCACCCGTGACTCGGTAACTTCTACCCCACAGCGCTCACAGACAATACCTCTGTGACGGACTCTTTTATACTTGCCACAATGGCATTCCCAATCTTTCGCAGGGCCAAAGATGCGCTCACAGAATAAGCCATCCATCTCTGGCTTGAGAGTCCGATAATTAATTGTTTCTGGTTTGGTGACTTCACCGACTACCTGACCATTGGGCAAAGTTCTCTCGCCCCACTGGCGAATGCGTTCAGGGGAAGCTAAGCCAATTTTTACGTAGTCAAACTGATTAGTTTGGGCTGGTCTCATACTTTAAGTGCTGAGTTTTGAGCTATGAGTATATTTAGTTTTCAGTTAGGAGTTAGGAGTTAGGAGTTATGAGTTATGAATTATGAGTTATGAGTAAAACTCTTAATTAGTCTTTACTCCTCACTCCTCACTCCTAACTCCTAACTTTTAACCCCTCACTCCTAACTCTCTATTCGTCGTCTTCCAGCGATTCGCGGGAGAGAGATTCGTATGTTGGTCTGGGAGGTGTGCGACGGGCTGATTGGTCTGCCATCAAATCGACTTCCACATCTAAGGAACTACCGTCCGCTTGGGTTTCTACCTTGTGTACGGCAATGTCTAACCCCAATGATTGTAGTTCGCGCATTAACACCTTAAAGGACTCTGGTGTTCCCGGTCTAGGAATTGCCTTACCTTTAACGATCGCATTTAACGCTTCATTTCGTCCTTGCATATCGTCGGATTTCACTGTCAGCAATTCCTGTAAGGTGTAAGCCGCACCAAAGGCTTCCAATGCCCACACTTCCATTTCCCCAAACCGCTGACCGCCTTGTTGGGCTTTACCACCCAAGGGTTGCTGGGTCACCAGTGAGTACGGGCCTGTGGAACGGGCGTGAATCTTATCGTCTACCAAATGCACCAGCTTCAGCATGTAAGCCACGCCAATGGTGATTGGTCGGTCAAAGGGTTCGCCTGTACGCCCATCAAACACCATGATTTTCCCTGGGTCATCTGGGTTATATACCCAGTCTTTGCTGGTTTCATCCCGTGCTTCTTGCAATTTGCCATGCACGATTCTCCGGGATGATTCTTCACCATACATTTCATCAAAGGGAGTAATCTTAAATCGCACTCCCAAGGTATGACCAGCCCAACCCAAGAGACATTCAAATACTTGTCCGACGTTCATCCGGCTGGGTACGCCCAGGGGGTTAAGTACGATATCTACTGGCGAACCATCGGGCAAATAAGGCATATCTTCCGCTGGCAATATCCGGGAAATAATCCCTTTATTGCCGTGGCGTCCTGCCATTTTGTCGCCGACTTGGATTTTGCGTTTTTGGGCGACATACACCCGGACTACCATATTGGCTCCCGGTGGCAATTCATCGCCTTGTTCGCGGGTAAATAAGCGCACGTCAACTACGCGCCCTTTTTCTCCGTTGGGTACTCGCAGGGAATTGTCTCGCACATCCCGCGCTTTTTCACCGAAAATGGCACGCAAGAGTTTTTCTTCTGGTGGTTGGTCAGATTCACCTTTTGGTGTTACTTTGCCCACCAAGATATCGCCAGCTTCTACCCATGCCCCAATGCGGATGATCCCTTGTTCGTCTAACTGACGCAAAGCATCTTCCCCAACGTTGGGAATTTCTCTGGTGATTTCTTCTGGTCCCAGTTTTGTTTGCCTAGCCTCAATTTCATATTTTTCAATGTGAATTGAGGTGTAGATATCATCCTGTACCAGTCGCTCAGAAATTAAAATTGCGTCTTCGTAGTTGTAGCCTTCCCAAGGCATGTAAGCAACGACGATATTTTGTCCTAGCGCCAATTCCCCGCCTTCGGTGGAGGAGCCATCAGCTAATACCTGACCTGCCACTACTTTTTCGCCAATGCGGACCAGGGGCTTCTGGTTCAAACAAGTATCTTGGTTTGAGCGTTGATACTTAGAAAGTAAGTATCTAATTTCTGAGGTGTTGGGTTTTGGACGCACGCGAATTTCTGTGGCATCTACATAAGTGACATCGCCATCAGTACGTGATACAATTACCATCCCGGAGTCTCTTGCTCCTTGGGCTTCCAAACCAGTGCCCACCAATGGCCGCTCTGGCTTCAGCAGAGGTACTGCTTGCCGTTGCATGTTTGATCCCATCAGCGCTCGGTTAGCGTCATCATGCTCCAAGAAGGGAATCATGCTGGTAGCTACCGACACAATTTGTACAGGAGATACCGCTACGTAGTCCACTTGCTCTGGCGTTGTGGTCGAAAATTCCTGACGATAGCGCACTGGCACTTGCGGCCCAATAATGTGCCCATTTTCATCTACAGGAATATCTCCAGGAGCAACCCGCAGGTCATCTTCTTCATCTGCTGTCATGTAAGCTGCCGGCAAATCAAATCTCACCCGCCCATTTTCCACAGGTCTAAATGGGGTTTCTAAAAAGCCGTATTGGTTCACCCGTGCATGGGTTGCCAAGGAGCCAATCAACCCAGCATTGGGACCTTCTGGTGTTTCAATGGGGCAAATACGTCCGTAGTGACTAGGGTGAATATCCCGCACAGCAAACCCTGCACGTTCGCGGGTTAAACCACCAGGACCAAGGGCACTCAAGCGGCGTTTGTGAGTCAGTTCTGCTAAGGGATTAGTTTGATCCATGAACTGACTTAACTGGCTGGAACCAAAGAATTCTTTAATGGCTGCTACCAGTGGTTTGGGGTTCACCAAGGAAGCAGGGGTGAGTACTTCGGCATCGGATACAGTCATCCGTTCTCGAATGATTCTCTCTAGGCGGTTTAAGCCTACCCGCACTTGGTTTTGCAGCAATTCACCGACGCTTCTGACGCGACGATTACCTAAGTGGTCGATGTCATCGATGTTGCCGATGTCATATTCCAAATTAATTAGATAATCCACCGCTGCCAAAATATCGCTGGAGGTCAGCACGCGCATGGTGTCGGGGACAGAAAGGCGCAATTTCTTGTTGAGCTTATACCGCCCAACGCGACCCAAGTCATAACGTTTCGGGTCAAAGAAACGGGAGTCTAGGAGCTGTTGTCCGCCTAAGACTGTGGGTGGTTCACCAGGACGCAGTTTCCGATATAACTCCATCAGGGCTTCTTCTTCGGAAAACTGCCCTTCTTTTTCAATGGTTTTTTGGAAATATTCTGGGTGGCGTAGGGCGTCAAATATTTCGTTGTCTGATAAGCCTAAGGCTTTTAATAGTACCTGGGCTGAGAGTTTGCGGGTTTTGTCGATGCGTACCCACACCAAATCATTACGGTCTGTTTCAAATTTCAGCCATGCCCCCCGGTTGGGAATTAAGCTAGCAGAATAAGTACGCCGCCCGTTTTTATCGATTTCTGATTTGTAGTAAACTCCTGGCGATCGCACTATTTGGTTGACAATCACCCGCTCGGCTCCGTTGATAATAAAGGTGCCGCGATCGGTCATCAAAGGCAAATCTCCAATGAATACCTCTTGCTCTTTGATTTCCCCGGTTTCCTTATTTATCAAGCGTGTGGGAACATACATTTGAACAGCATAGGTACTATCTCGCCTTTTGGCTTCTTCGACGCTATACTTTGGCTCTTTGAGTTTGTAGTTGTGACCCAAAAAGTGCAGTTCTAGTTTGCCCGTGTAATCTGTGATCGGACTAAAGGAGTTCAGTTCTTCTATCAGCCCTTCTTCCAAAAACCAGCGAAAGCTTGAACGCTGGATTTCAATCAAGTCGGGCAATAGAAAGGCGGGTTCCATATATGTTTCTTTAGTCATGCCTCTACCTTTGTCAACCTGGTTAAATTTTCCCTTGGACACTGCTGTTTAATACTTCCCACTGCTAGCCAGTGCCCGAGCTGTTGGGGAACTTTTCTTTATACACCTAACTATTTACAAGTGTGGACAAACGCAGCGGTGAAAGCTGGAATGAACCATTTTCCCAAGGGGGAAATCGCCCCTAATTTAGATTGGGTATTGGGTACTGTGTATTGGGTATAGGATATGGGAAAATTCTTCCCTAATTCCCATTCCCTACTCGCCAATCCCCAATTAAAATATTCCGAAATTCGATCTATTTTCCTCACTTCCCCTCCAAAAAGCGCGTCAAGAAAGCTTACGCAACTCTACACGGCGTGTCTAAAATCCACTCCGCTGTTTATACTCTCAGTGATATCCTAGATATCCTAAGTTTGAGGAAACTATCCGTATGTTGTCGGCTTTGAATCAGAATCACTTGATTTTGCTGGATTGTAATCACAAGGCAATTTCATTTAACGATTTTGTATAGGTTCAACACACCAAGCCGATGTTGTGCATAATTATGGCTCAACCTTGGTCGTTACGGTCACTCATGTATCGAGAGCATCCGCTTGTAGAGATTTGGAGGATGGCCAAGCCGAATAACAAACAGCACGGAAAATTAAGTTCAGAAGTTTTACGTTCCTTCCTTTATCATTATGGCGCTTTTCAAATGGTTTGGAGGGAATGATTTTAGCATATTTTTGTCCTCCTAGAGTTTTATTTCTTTGAACGCAACTGGATAAAATAGACTAAAGGACAGTTTATATTGACAGACCAAATAATTTACAGGCATTTTGGGTGGTAGCTTGGGCGATCGCTTCAGTAGTTTCTTGACGCAGTTTCGCTACTTGCTCTGCTACATAAAGGACGTAAGCAGGCTCGTTGCGCCTCTCGCCCCGTTTGGGAACTGGAGCCAAAAAAGGGCAATCTGTTTCAATAAGTAAGCGATCGCTACTCACCATCGCCGCTGAGGATTGGATCGCTTTGGCGTTTTTGAACGTTACCGTTCCGCTAAAGCTGATGTAAAAGCCCAAGTCGAGAAACCATTGAGTTTCTTCCGGGGTTCCTCCCCAACAATGCATAGCCCCACGCACTGTTTCTCCTTTTAGTGAGCGCCATTTTTGCAACACTTCTCTAGTTTCGGCAGCAGCATCGCGGCAGTGGATAATCACTGGTAAGTCAAGTTCTGATGCGATCGCCAACTGCGACTCAAACACCATGTACTGTTGCTGATAGTTATCAGCTTTGTAAAAATCCAGTCCCATTTCCCCAATGGCTACTACATTCGAGTCCGAACTTGCCAAAGATTTAATTTTATCGGCTGTGTCCTCATTCCATTTCTGGGCATCTAAGGGATGCAGTCCTACAGCAAAGCTGATTTCCGGAAAATCATGGGCTATGGACTGAATGCTAGAAAATTCCTCCGGATGAACACAGGAATGAACTAAACGTACTACACCTGCTTGTTGCCACCGCGATCGCACTGCTGCTAAATCTGGCTGAAAACTATCAAAGTTGAGATGAACGTGAGTGTCTATCAGTTGCATCATTTGTCCTTTGTCATTTGTCGGTTGTCATCAGTCAGTTGTCCTTTGTCCTTTGTTAATGACTAATGACCAATGACCAATGACCAAGGACAAATGACTAATGACTACTCAGCTGTTTGTGTGAGAGGTTTTAGTTTCGTCGCCAATTTTGACTTCTTTCTTGCCCCATTGTTAGGGTGAAGCACACCCCGTTTGACTGCTTTATCTATTTTGCTGTAAGCCTCAGATAACTTAGACTGCACTTCTTGCTTTAATTCTGGGGTAGGATTAGCTGCATAGACAGTTACAGCATTCAAGTATTTCTTCATCAGCGTCTTGACTGCTGATTTGTAAGATTTGTTACGCAGTCGATTCCGTTCTGCGATTTCGGCACGCTTGAGAGCAGACTTTGTATTGGCCACAGTCAATTCCAGAAAATATAATAATATGTACACACACTACTAGATTTACTAATATAGCATCCAAATTGCCAATGTTAGAATTTCCTAAAAAAATTATGTCATTGGGTAGTAGGGAGTGGGGAGATGACGAGATGGGGAGATAAGAGAGACAATGACTAATGACTAATGACCAACTCAGTATGCCGCCAATTAAGGAAATACGTTAAAATAAACTGCATGAATAAAATATTCACCCTAACTCACGACCTGACCGAGCAGTGGAATTGCCAATGGCATCTGTCCTTAAAGCGGATAGACAATCAAAGGTAAAAGCTGTAGTACAACTAAATTTCAGGAAATTTACAGTATAGAACCGATATTTCGTGTCTGTACACATGTTAACTACTAAAAGTTAGGAAAATAAGTAAAAGTTATACTCAGACCCTAACCCCTGTAAATTAGGGGCATTGGATGTGCAAGCACACGACCTTTACCCCTGTAAGGAGTGAGGGTAAGGGCATAAGCATAGCGGGAAATGGGAAATTCCCTTCCTGCCGATCGCCAATCAAGGCAGATCGAATTGAGCGACTAACTCGCCTTTCAAGTAAACCATGTGCTGGCAACCTTGAGAGTATCAAAAAAATCCAGGTTAAGCTAGAGAAGAGAATTAGAGTTAGCTTTCACACCCTAACGGTTGAAAAGCTTTCACTACATCTCAGGTGGCAATATTATAATTTTGGCATTGTCCTTACTCCATGCTGCGAATCATTACTCAGCAGGCAGACGTCAGAGCAGAACTACAACGGATCTGCGATCGCACCCATGACGAACAGGTGCCCAACAAAGAAGCAACGGTGCGGGAAGTTTTGCAAGCAGTCAAACGCCAAGGCGACAAAGCTGTACTGCATTACACCGCCGAATTTGACAAACAAACCCTCAAGCCAGAAGAACTCCGTGTCACAGGCTCGGAACTGGATGCAGCCTATCAACAAGTGTCAAAGGAGTTGATGGGAGCAATTCGGCTAGCTTGCCGCCAAATTGAAGCATTTCATCGTCAGCGAGTACCGAAAAGCTGGGTACACTTCGGCGACGATGAAGTTGTCCTGGGCAAACGCTACACCCCCGTAGACCGAGCGGGATTGTATGTGCCTGGTGGTCGTGCTGCCTATCCCAGTACAGTCCTGATGAATGCAATTCCGGCTCATGTTGCTGCTGTACCTCGCATAGTGATGGTAACGCCACCAGGTGCAGGGGGGGCAATTAACCCAGCAGTCTTAGTAGCTGCTCAAGAAGCAGGGATAGAAGAAATTTATCGCATAGGGGGGGCACAGGCGATCGCCGCTTTAGCCTATGGCACAGAAACCATTCCGAAAGTGAATGTGATTACTGGTCCTGGGAACATTTATGTCACCCTAGCGAAAAAACTTGTCTACGGCATCGTCGGGATTGATTCTTTGGCAGGGCCTTCCGAAGTGCTGGTGATTGCCGATGAAACTGCAAACCCAGTGCATGTAGCTGCTGACTTATTAGCCCAAGCAGAACACGATCCGATGGCGGCAGCTATTTTGCTGACAACGGATGCTGCTTTAGCCAAGAACGTGCAAGTAGCTTTAGAAAGACAGCTAGTGGATCATCCACGGCGAATAGACACAGAAAAAGCGATCGCTCATTACGGCTTGATTATCGTTGTGGAATCTTTGGCAGCAGCAGCAGAACTCTCCAATGAATTTGCTCCCGAACATCTAGAATTAGAAGTCAAAGACCCTTGGGCACTATTACCACAAATTCGCCATGCTGGAGCAATCTTTTTGGGTTACTCGACACCAGAAGCAGTAGGAGACTATTTGGCAGGCCCCAACCATACCTTGCCGACTTCTGGCGCTGCTCGGTATGCTTCGGCGTTGGGGGTTGAAACTTTCCTGAAACATTCTAGTATTATTCAATACTCCCAAACTGCACTGGAAAATGTGGCTAGTGCCATTGATGTATTAGCAACAGCAGAAGGCTTACCTTCTCATGCTGATTCAGTGCGACGCCGAATTAAGCAAGAAGAGTGATTGGGAATGCTTAATTTTTTCTGATGCTTTTGGTAAAAGTCATTCCAGAGCTTCAAACTAAAACTTTGGACAGCGATCGTAGATCGTGCAAGATTTGCTACCCTGCCTTTCATTGCCGATGGCAGTCGCGGCAAAATTTGGGCATTAGCGATCGCCAGTTCCTAAGTATAAGCTTGTCACTCAAACTAAATTTTTAGATAAAACTAGACAATGATAAATGTTTTGTCCAGTACAAAACTTGTTAAACTTGTGATAACCCAAAAACCAAGTGAAAAATTAAGGCTTGAGAAGCTGTACAAAACTTTTCAGAGTAGTCCTGCCTGTTAGATGGTAGTCGAGAAAACCAGAGATTTTAATGGGACTGAAAATAACGGATTAAAGTAGCAAAGTTTCTCAAATTCTCTAAACATACAACCTGAAATAGGATAAGTTCTATCCGATTTTAAGCCTGCGGACTGGTGAGTGACGACACTACTAGGATCAAGCAGGAAGCAATCTGGAGAAAGTATAACAGTGTTTTAACTCTGTTTACCTTTGTCCAAGTGTTGTAGAACGGTCTACTCTTTAGGAGACGATAGGGGTGCTAAATACTGTTTTGGTAGCTCTGGACGGTTCAGAAATTGCAGAACGAGTAATCCAGACTTTAGATGATTTCGCCTTTTCCGAAGACGCCAAGGTTATCCTTTGCCATGTATTTCCCACGTCAGAGTCAGAGATCGAACTACCTGCGGATCGTCCTCAGCCAGAGTCCCCAACATTTTCTTATTTTCATATTGAAAAACAGCTGCAATCCTATCAGGAAAAGTTATCAGTCACAAGTGAGTTAGAACTGGTAACAGGCGATCCTGCTGAAGAGATTATTCGCCTTGCCAACATATACAAAACTGAATTGATCGTAATTGGCAGTCGTGGATTGATGGGGATGAAGCGAATAGTTCAGGGTTCTGTTAGCAGTCAAGTTGTGGAAGAGGCTAATTGTTCAGTATTAGTAGTAAAGCCGAATTAGAATCAGCTAAAGGCAAATGAGATAATGCCATGACCACAACTCCAGCAGTTAGCAAACGACTTACGTTTAAAGAGTATTTGGCTTATGATGATGGCACCGATACTCGCTACGAACTGGTCAATGGAGAACTAATTCCGGTGAGTTTGGGAAGTGGACAACACGGCGCAGTAACTGAATTTCTCAATGTTAGCTTTCGAGCAGAAATTCTCCGGTTAAAGTTGGATTGGACTTCTAAACAAATGGTTATCGGTGTTCGTTCCCCCCGTGCTGGCAAATGGGATACATCGAGAATTCCAGATGTGGTGGTGATTCTATTGTCTATGTGGCGAGAGTTAAGAAACCGAGAGGCAGTTATTGAACTTAATGAACCACCTTCATTGTTGGTAGTGGAAGTTGTGAGTGAATCAACAAAGACCGTAGATTATCGAGCCAAGCGAGTTGAGTATAACATTCTAAATATTCCAGAATATTGGATTGTCGATCCATTAACGAGCAAAGTGACTGTCTTCACATTGATTGAAGAATTATACGAACCAGTAGAGTTTGTTGGTAGCGATCGCATTAAATCTCAAATTTTTCCAGAGTTAAAATTAACAGCTGAGCAAGTGCTATCTGCTGAAGATTAAATATATTGGGCGAAGTTTTACAATACGACTAAAGCCAGTTTATTTACTAAAACGCCTGCGATCACCAGTCATTGCCGTGCTTTCTAATTGCAATTGAAAACTAGCGATCGCACTCTTCCCCAAAGCAATAAATACTGGGGACTAGGAACTGGGTACTGGGGACTGGGCAAGAAGAATTAATACCCAGTCCCCAGTCCCTAATCCCCAATCCCCAATTCCTAATTCAACGTTTTTGAGTTGCTAAAAATTGGCGCAAGCTCAACAAACTCAGAGTTTGACCCAAATTCAAGGGCAAAACTGAGAGTCCTTCCAAGCGGGACTGTATCCAACCTTCTCCCCAGTACCATTCGTGAAACCCGTCAATCCCTCCCGACAGTAGCAAGCGGAGGCAATTGGATTTTACAACGTCCACTTGATGATGAATCGGGACTGGCCCAGTCCAGGTAGTAAACTCAAATCCAGGAACCAATTCTTCTGGCATTCCTGGCGCAAAACGTTGCCCTACAAGCCATTTTGCTAGTTGTGCCGGATGCACTAGGCTGTCACGAATTACATCTGTTGATGCTTCGATTTCGATTCGCAGTTGGCTTTGTTGAAAATTACCCAGCATTTTTCCAGGATTACCTAAAGGTGAGACATCGCTATTTCTAATTTAGTCATTAGTTATTGGTCATTGGTCATTGGGCATTGGGCATTGGGCATTGGTTATTAATTCTTATCCCTCATCTCCCTCATCTCCCCATGCCCCATGCCCCATGCCCAATACCCCACTAAGTTACTTTTGTACCAATACAGAACTTAGAATAGAAAGGTGGACTTGTTAAGAAATGTAAGGTTATTCATGGCGGATCAGTTAATTCGTGCAACAGCAGCCGAGGGTGGGATTCGTGCGGTAGGCGTGATTACCACACGTTTAACAGAAGAAGCACGAGGGCGGCACAAGCTTTCCTATGTAGCAACGGCAGCACTAGGACGGACTATGGCGGCGGGTTTGTTGATGGCTTCCAGCATGAAGCGAACTGGATCGAGGGTCAACGTGCGAGTTAAGGGCGATGGGCCTTTGGGTGGCATATTGGTAGATGCAGGTCTAGATGGCACGGTACGCGGGTATGTGGGAAATCCATCTGTGGAATTGCCTCCCAATGCCAAAGGTAAGCTAGACGTTGGTGGTGCGGTGGGTAACGGTTACCTCTACGTTGTTCGGGATATCGGTTATGGTTATCCTTACTCTAGTACTGTAGAACTAGTTTCTGGAGAAATTGGCGATGATGTCGCTCATTATCTGGTGAATTCGGAACAAACTCCTTCTGCTTTAGTGTTGGGCGTGTTTGTGGGAGCAGGTGGAGTCACGGCTGCTGGAGGATTACTGGTACAAGTCTTACCCAAGGCTGCAAGAGATGAAGCCTTAGTAGAAAAGCTAGAATCACGGGTAGCTGCTTTAGCAGGTTTTACGCCTTTGCTGCAAGCTGGGAAAAATTTACCTGAAATATTTGGTGACTTGCTAGGAGATATGGGGCTAGCAATTTTTCCCGAAAGGCAAATGCTGCGCTTCCACTGCGGTTGTTCTTTCGATCGCGTTTTGGGGGCACTCAAAATTTTGGGAGAAGCTGAACTCCAAGATATGATTATTAAAGATGATGGTGCCGAAGCAACTTGCGATTTTTGCGGCAGCGTTTACCAGGCAAGTAGCGATCACTTAGCTCAGCTAATTGCCGATTTGCAGGCTGAATCTACGATTTCAGGATAAAGTATAAAACAGCACTAAAATTTTAGCGTTTTAATGGTATCTGTGGGGATAGATAATCAAAAAAGTAGCTTTTTAATCATGAGAAAGTTACTATGGCAACAATGGAATTATCAACCTAAAACAGAAAGCTATTCAATTATTTTGGTGTGAGAGATGACAGAGCGGGATATTCCAGACAGTTGGTCAGGAGCCAGAACAAGAGAGCCAGATCAAAACACAAGATTATCCCGAACAGAGCAATTCGGTGAAACTCAAGCGTTTGATGTCCCAGCTACTGGTTCTACCTCCAAGTCAGTGAAGCGGCGAAAAAAAAACAATTCTGGCAAAGATAGTCATTCACAAGACACTATCCAAGCAAGCAAAAGTTCTCGGAAATTGCCACGCTGGATGAGAAGTTGGATATTGTGGTCATTACTGCTAACTTTGATTCCTGGCAGTGTAGCATTCTTGGCAATGGCAATGCTGCTGAAGTTGCCAACTGCCCCTAATTGTCCATCAATTTTCTGGCCTTTAGCTAGTGCTTCGGTGCGGTTGCACTGCGCTCAATTGGCAGCTTCTAAAGATACAGTGAATGACCTGCTGCAAGCGATCGCTCTGGTGAATGAATTACCAGAAAATCACCCGTTACATGCAGAAATTAATCGTTTCACCGAAGAATGGTCGCGGGATATTTTGAAGTTAGCCGATCGGAGTTTCCAAACAGGAAATTTAGAAGAAGCGATCGCCACTGCCCGCAAGATACCAGAAGATGTAGCGGCTTATAAATTAGTAGACGAGCAAATTGACAAATGGCAAACAATTTGGTCGAAGGCAGATACCATTTACAATAATGCGATCGCCGAAGTCCGGGAACGACGCTGGCAATCGGCATTCATGCTCTCTGCCAGAATGTTACGCGTGGACAATCAATATTGGGCGGGTACTAAATACGACCAATTGAATCGCCTAATTGCCACAGCCAGGGAAGATGGCGATAAGTTAGGAAAAGCGGAAAATTTAGCACAAAGCAAGGTTGTTGACAACTTACTAGAAGCCATCAAGCTAGCGGAGTCCATCGGGCAGGAAAGTTACCTTTACCAAAAAGCTCAGGAAGCGATTCCTGTGTTTGGGCGTAAAATGCTGGATTTGGCACAGGCAAAACTCAACCAGCAAAATGCCGATGAAGCACTGGATATTGCTAGACAAATTCCTGAAAGTGCGAAACTACAGGCCGAAACAGATGACTTTATCGCCATAGCTGACGCCAAAAGAAGCGCTTGGCTGGGTAATGTCTCTGGTTTAGAAGCAGCGATCGCCCAAGCACAACAAATCGATCCTTCAAGACCAGTATATGAGGAAGCGCAGCAGTTAATTGCTCGTTGGCAGTTGGAAATCGAAGATGTTGCCCATCTGGAAAAAGCGAGAATATTGGCTAGCCAAGGAACAGTCAATAATCTAACAGCAGCGATCGCCCAAGCGCAACTCATCCCTGCTAGTAACCCCAGAGGCACAGAAGCTAGGCAAGAAATGGGTCGCTGGCAAGCCCAAGTAGAGACCATCGAAGATCAACCTTACTTAGAACGCGCCGAACAGATAGCAATATTTGATGATATTAACTCATTACAAGCTGCGATCGCTCAAGCTAGCCAAATCCGTAGAGGTCGTGCATTATATCCAGAAGCACGCAGAAAAATTCGCACCTGGGCAGGAAAAATTCAGCGAATTGAAGACCAACCCTACCTAGATCAAGCAAGAGAGCTGGCTCTGAGTGGAAATCTCACCGCCGCTATTAGTGCAGCTCAACAAATTGCATCTTCGGGGAGGGCGCTTTCTGGCGAAGCACAAGCCGCTATTGATGACTGGCAAGGGCAAATCCGCACCACAGAAAACTGGAGAAAAGCCCAGGAAACGGCAGCAGCTGGGACGCCAGAAGCCTTGACTGAGGCAATACGGTTAGCAAATCGGGTTTCCAATAATAGCATCTTACGCATGGATGCCAATCTCGCCATTGACCAATGGAGTCAGCAATTATTAGATATAGCACGTTCTCAAGGTCAGTCTGATATTGGCAGAGGAATTCAGATTGCCAAGTCCATTCCCCGTGGTAGTTCTGCTTACAATGCAGCACAAGACCAGATTAGGACTTGGCAGGAATTTCTCAATCCTCAACCAGAACCTTCGCCTCCGGCAGAGTCTCCAGAACCGTCGCCATCAACGACTATTATTGGTCAGTGATTCTATGTATTTTTGATGGTTGTATAAAGTAAGACGTTTGTGTTCAGAAAAATTGTAGGGTGTGTTATTGCTGAGGGTAGGGCATCATCCCAGATTTTTGGTGCGTTATGGACTAACGTCCATAACGCACCCTACCACATTAAAGCTTAGAACGCCAAATGCTCAATCACCGATCGCTTCTCCCCATTCTTTGATGACAGCAAATAGTGATGAATAATCATCTTCAGCAAATGACATTTTCACGGCTGTTTGCAAGATTTGTCGCACTCCTTTAATACTACTGAGATCTAAACTCACAGATTTTGCTTCCGAGATAAACAATTCTGTATCTTTGAGCAAGTGTTTTGTGGGGAAATTGGGATTGGCATAATTACCATCCAACATCCGTTGTAGTTTTTTGTCAAAGGTCGGCGCATAAAGTGAACTGTCGCGCAAGATTTGCATAAAAACATCCACATCCACACCTTGACGCTGAACAAAAGCGAGACTCAAAGCAAAGCTAGTTGTTAGGGAAGCTATTAGTTGATTGAGTGCCAATTTCAGCCCCGCTGCGGCTCCTACAGGACCGACAAGTAAAGGTTCTGTCCCAAAATGTTGGAGTAACTTCAAGTGGCGTTGATATTGTTCTGGCTGGGCACCTACCATTACAATCAACTTGCCAGCTTTTGCTTCGGGGATGCTTCCTAACACGGGCGCTTCTAAATACTCACCACCACCTGCAACAACTGCATCTCTAATTTCCTGGCTTTCGGTGGGAGTAATTGTTCCCATTTGGATGATAGTGCGCCCGTTGAGAGTTTGGGAAGCTCTATCTGAAAGCAAGACATTATAAATGGCTGGTGCATTAGTAAGCATAAGGATTACGCACTCAGCAGCACTAATGGCGTGGCGGGCGTGTGTGACAATTTCAGCCCCAGCTGCTTGTAGTGGTGCTAATTTTTCTGGGGTGCGATTATAGGCAACTAGCTGTATATCTGCGGCTAATAACCTTTGAGCCATCGGTAGTCCCATCAGTCCAGTTCCCAGAAATGCCACCTTCATTTTTTATGTTCCTTTGGTACAGCGTAGGCGTAGTCCTTCGTAAAGTCTGCGTATCTATTTTGACATCTTGCATCAGTCACTTGATGGCAATTTTTTTGGGCGGACACTGCCTTTATTTTAGGACCTTGGCAGTGTCTACCCAGTTATTGAAAATGGTACAAGCAGTATTATCAGTAACTGATTACTTCACCCACCAGCGGCAAAAGTCAGCATAATCAAAACTGAAAGCAAAATACCTGGGGTAAGTAGTGTTACTAACATTAATAGGTCATGGGCTGACATAATTATTACTTTCCAATTGTGTTTAACTTTACACTAATCACTGTTATGCTAGTCCAATTGACACTCTCAGGTCTAAAGACACCCTCGATTCTACAGACAGAATTAGTTTAATCTAAAAAAAATTTAGATCCTTCGAGGTTACTAGGAGGCTTAGGTTGAAAAAGTAACTCGCCTTTCTTAAACTTGTTTTTTAATTCTTTGAAGGATCTAAAAGCCTCGCTCACTGACATTAGTGTTTGTTGAGCAACTACCGAAGGTAGTGAGCTTGCTAATCTGGTCTTGCTAACAGTTGACTCATATATTAGGTCGAATTTACCAGTGAGTAACTTACCTGTTTTGAAAAGTGTTTGTCTAGCAAAATAGACCCCTGAATTATAGAGTTTCCCCGATTGTTGACAAAGATACTCGAATATTGCTTTAGTATCTTTATCAGGGTATAATAAGACTTGTTGAACTCCCATGAAGGGCTTAAGTTTGACCATAATTTGTATTTTTACGATCATATTTATGATGTCATAGAATGATAAATTAATCAAGAAAAACGTAGACGACTAAAGTCGCACGAGTCGCTTATATCTGAGGTCTAAAGACGCGCTCGTTTTACGCTTACCGAGATATTTATAAAACTAATACTGCATTCTTAAATAGAGTTTTAACTTTTCAAATTTAGGTTTATTCTGGCAGAGTCAATCCTTTTAGCGGTTGAGAAATTTCTGTTTTTTCCAGATTTTTGCTCTGAATTAAGACTCCAAAACCACCTAATCCTGTGGGATCTAAAAGCTGGTGTAGTGCGTCCCGCCGCTGTAGTAATTGCGAGAGGGGTTGCTTTTGATTGGAAATACCAGAAATGCGTTCCCCTAATCCCAATGCCATCAAAAATAGTCCTTGCTGGATAAAACCAACGTTTTCTAAACCACAGCGATCGCCCCAGCGTTCCAAAGCTGTAAAGTCAACATGGGCAGTGATATCTTGTCGTCCGAGATTGATATAAGGGTTGTCATGGAAACGATGTTGATAATAGCACTGTAACGTTCCTTGCGATCGCCTGGGATTGTAGTAACGAGTAGCAGGGTAGCCATAATCAATTGTTAACACATAGCCGCGCTGCAAGCGGTCTGCTACTATACTCAACCAGTCCAAAGCAGCTAAATTAATTTCACTGCGGTAACCATCTGGGTATGCACCTGAAGCTAAATCGATTCCCACTAAGTCGAAATACTCGGCTAGTTGGGGCGTGGAAGGTTTCCCTGTGACTTCCACAAATGTTGGCGTATGAGACACGGGGACACGGGGACGCTCTGACGCGGGGAAATTTTCTTTCTCCGCGTCAGAGCGTCTCCCACTCTCAGCGTCTTCTTTCTTTGCGTCTCCTTCATCTTCCTGTGTTGTCACATAAATTTCTCGCACTTCCCCAGCTTCCAGGGTGAATTGATGGACTGGGAAGGCATCGATTAACTCATTAGAAAAAAAACAGCCGTTGATCGAGTTAGATGGGATATCGTCTAGATTGCACCAACGCACAGGCAAATCTTGTAAGCGTTGCTGCTGTTCTTGCCTTAAAGTTGGCGACTTTTCAACAATCACATACTCTAGGGCGGCAAAAAAATTCGGGTAGTGTAACTGATAATACTTGAGGATATGCAATGCCAACAATCCTTGACCTGCTCCCATTTCTACTAGAGAAAAGGTTACAGGACGCCCTAAAATTTCCCACATTTGCAAAAATTGTTCTGCAAGTAACTCGCCAAAATCAGAGGTGAGGTTGGGGGAGGTGAAAAAATCACCATCTTTAAAGCCAATTTTGACTGCATCGCTGGAATAGTAGCCGTGTTCAGGGTGATATAGCGCCATATCCATGAATTGAGCGAAAGTAATTCGCTGTTGCGGACTGGTGGTAATATGATTGGCGATCGCTTGACACAATTCTGGATTGGAATTCATATTAGTTACTGGCATATTTTCTTACCAAATCTACATCCAGGTGTTGACACCCACCAAGTAAATTTGTATCTTCAAAGTATATACGTCAGAAATAAGTATTAAGAGCGTTTTGCTCCGAAATTTTGAAGTTTAGATGTGTGGATCTCTAACAGCAAATTTGCAGGTAGGTATGGCAGCATTTATTACTAAATGGGGAAACAGTTTAGCTATTCGGATTCCCAGATCGGTAGCTGAACAACTACACATAACCGAAGGGACAGCTATAAATTTTAGTGTGGAAGGTAACAGTATTGTAATTACACCACAAACAAGAAAAAAATATACCCTTGATGAGTTACTTGAAGGTATGACTCCTGATAAATTTCATCCTGAATTTGATAGCAGCAATGCTGTGGGGAATGAAGATTGGTAGTTAATCCATACTTTCCTGACAGAGGAGATATTGTCAAATTAGAATTTGGAAATGCACAGCAGTTTACGGCTGATTCGATTCGGCGTGCATTTGCGCTTCAAGCCTCAGGAATGTCATTTGATGATATTGCTAGGACACTAAATAATGAACTACAACAAAAAGGGCGCGAGCAAATTGGCTACCGCCCCAATACTCCTCGGTTAAGGAATTTCTTGGTTGAGGTAAGCTGTTCTTGAGCAGGGGAGGCAGGGGGAGAAGAAATTGGATACTGGTGTTGGATGCAGGAATTGAGTAATTTAATTCTTGGAAGTCCCTAACCACTCACCAAGGACACCAGCACGCCATTGATATCGCGGACGCGAGCAATTGTTTGTCCCCCAGGCTGAGATTTAGGGGCATCTAACGGTTTTGCACCAGCTCCGATGGCTCTCATGTAAGCGCCGCCAACATCAGGAGTGATGAATGATACTTGGATTAATGTCGGTGGTTGTGTAGCGTCGTTGGAATGAAAGCCACCGGGAAATAATTTCTCTGCTTCGCTAGTGGAGGAGAAAGCTAATGTAGTGTTTCCGGTTTCGATTTCAGCCGAGATAAACTGCCCATGATCCTTGACGGTGCGACGAACCAGACCAAATGCTTTTTCGTAAAACTCAACGGTCTTAACTACATCGTCTACCCAGATTACCGTGTAACCAAATTTCACAGTTTTTTCTCCTTATTTAGAAGAATCAGTGCTAGCGAGTATCTTTGCTATTTAACTGTATGCGATTTCAATGTACAGTAGCTTAACTTTCGAGAATATTATGGTCTGTTGCCAGAGTTTGCGCTGCTGTTTGCATCATTTCCATATCTAATGATGACCAATTATGAGGCGCTTGACAGTGATGTGCTACTAACAATCCCCATAATCCTCTAGGTATTAAAATTGGTACCACGAGGTTGGCGCGGACTTGGATAGTGCGGAGAAAATCTCGGTGACAAGACTCAATTGGCTCTAATTCAATATCAGCGATCGCCTTTACCCGTCCTGCTAAGTATAAACCAGCATACTCATCGTTAAAACAATCATCAGGCCCAGTGGAACCAAGTATTGAGAATTCTTGAGAACTCAGAGATTCAAAAGTTACTTGTCCTTGCCACTGCCCGTAAAAATAATACAACACTACGCGATCGACCTGAAGCGATTTTCTGAGTTGATTGGTTGTTTGCCGGACTAACTCATCACGCTGCATTTTTATGACAAGGCGATCAAGCAATTGTTGCAAACCCTGTTCACGGCGATCGCGGCTATGGTTAAATTCGGAGTGAGGATGAATTTGCACGGTTCTAAAATTACGAGTAGGTAAATGCTGCGGGATTTTTATAGTAATTTATTACACTTTATTTAAATACATTTTTGTATTTATAGCAGCATTTCAATTTTAACGGAAGTTAATACTAGTCAACATCTTCCCTACGCAACGCTACGCGAACGGTGAATTTAAAATAAATTATTAAGAAATTCATTTGTTTAATCTGCACCAGAGAATATATGAAAATCTAAATTCAAAGTTAAGAATTTTGGAAAATTACAAATAATATGTTCGGTCTTTCTTTAGATAGAGGCAATAAATATATTTCAAACTGTAATGTAACAATTCAGTTTGTATTCATAGTTACAGATATTTGTCACGCTGTTAGTAATCCTAGTTTTTATGCTTTGCATGGGAACCAGAGACTAACTATAGACTAATGTTGAGTTTCCAAACATTGGGATAAAGTTACGGTAAGCTGACAATGCTGCTTCTTTTATTGTTGACATGGATCGCCAATAGGTGGATGCCAACCTGCTGTTAACCACAGTTGACGGGAATTTAAAATAAACCCATCATCATGGTCTTGATCGTTAAAATCAAAACGAGTGCAAGTTGCACGACCTATAGGAGTTGTGCCAATGATCTTTAATCCATTTTCTGTCCAGATAAAATGCTCTGACCAATTTTGATTTCTTGGATTAAATAACGCAACTTCTGTTTGTGTTTCTGGATCAATTCCCGTCGTAAAATTATACCGTCTTTGATTACAACGATGACAAGCTAAAGCCAAATTATTGAGATCGTCCGATCCTCCTAAAGATTGAGGAATAATGTGATCAATGGTAAAGGGTGTTGCATTTGATCGTTCTGGAGAGTGACAATATTCACACAAGTATTTTGCCCTTTTACGGACATTTAAACGAACAAAATTGTTGATAACCACAATTAAGAAGCAAGTTTAGCGTTGATAAAACTGAAGATTTTTTCTAATTCCAATAAACCAGCTAATTCTGCTTGTTCATCTGGATTGAGTAAATTTTCTTTATTTTTTTCTAATAGTTCTTCTAAACGAAATTGTAATTCTTCAGTAAAAGAAAAAGGACGAAATTGATCGGAAAGATTAAGTTTTATACCATTTGGTAGCCAAGATGAAGGCTGTTTCATTAATTCTTTCATGGGTATCTCCATTAATTGAGGATTGTGGTCAACGAAGGCCATGTTAGCACTGAGGCGCCGAGTCAACATGCTCTTGAATTTATGGTTAGACGGGCATTGCTGGTAGTTATTGGACTATATTGAGATTCTTTAATACAGTAATATCATAAATCGCTTCTACAGCGTCTACTTTTGCGTAAGTTCTATTTTTTAGTTTGCAAACATTGGGGCAAAGTTACGGTAAGCTGACAATGCTGCTTCTTTAACAGTTGCATTCACAATGGGAAAGGTAGTGAGGATGTAGCTAAATTCATCTTCAGTTAAGCCGTAAAGGTGTGCTACCATTGCATCGAGTTCGGCGCGGAGTTTGGCGCGTTGTGTTTCGTCGGTAACGCCTTGTTGATGGGAACCTAAACCGACTTCTTGCGCGAGTTCGTCAAATTCTGGTGTGGTGCAGATGAGTTTGGCGGCGCGTTGTACAATATCGTTGAAATAGCGATCGTTTTTTGTTAAACGTGGTACGGGTAGTTGGTAAATGTAAAACATATTGAGAGTGGTAGTTACTTTTTGACGTATCATCCAATCAACCGTAAAGCTATTAGTGATAGCACAAAGTAACAACATTTCTTGATTAGAAATTCCAGTTTCAATAACTTTGAGTGTAGTACTGTTAACCTCAGTAAATACATTTTTGGGTGTTATATAACAAATTAGTGTTCGTGAATCAGTGTTGCGAGCAATGCGCCGATGCACCCAGCGATAGCCCTGGTAGTTCATCAACTGTCCTTTATCTTCAGTACGTCCAATAAGAGCTTTTCTACCTTCTTTCTCATCAATCCAATAAAGAGGCTTTTCTCCTGTTTGCTCAAATTGGTTAAACAGCTTTCCTGTAAAAAGTGGTAGCCTTCCTGGTTTGTACTCTTGGTAGAATAAGTGACTATCATTAGTCATGTGAAATTCGTTATTAAGAACTAAATTCCATTGATTTCTAATCTTTTCACCTAGCAAGGGAAACTTACCCATTTTGTCAGCTATGCGGATATCCACCTCATTCTTAAACTCCATTACAGACAGCGAATCAGGCGATAGTTTACGTATCATATCTACGTTAATCTGCAAGCTGTCATCACTAGGAAACATTTGAAGTTCTTGCACATCATGACGCATAAACGCAGATGGAAATTCTGTTGTTATATTACCTTTAACAAAAGTAAGGACAACAAACTTAAAACGGCTATCAACTTCTTCAAAAATTGTTTTACGATTCTCAAAACAAAATAAACCAGTAACTTTAGTTTGACTAAACAACATCTCCCGCAATTGCTTAGTCCCCAAATCAGTGTAAATTCCACTAGGAATTACAATTCCACACTCACCGCCTGAACGCAAAAGATTAAAACATTGTTCTGTAAACAGCTTATAGAGATTAATATCCGTACCTGCTTTTTTACCATTCACTACAGAAATCTGATTTTTATACTGTTCAGATGAACGATAATAAGCACTAACATAAGGATATTGACTTTGATATTCTAACCAAGTACTGGCAATTGTTGGATTTTGTAATAGTTTATTCTGTTCTTTCTCAAAATCTTTAATATCCATCTTGTTCTTCGTCACCAAATCATTATGCTGTGCAAAGAACTCTTTCGCCTGTGGTTTAAATATTTCCCAAGGCGGATTAGTAATAATCGCATCAAAACCACCGCGTTCTAAAACATCGTTAAAATGATAACCCCAGTGAAACGGCTTCAAAGCTGCAATATCCTCAACCTTCAAAACACGCTTCTTTGATTTCCCAGTTAACTGAACTTCTTCATACTTGATACCCAAACGCTTACTAAATTCATCCAACAGCAAAAGATTTAACTTATCTTGGGATTTTTTGTTGAGTTGTTCAATATTTTTCCGGAGGTGTATCAATCGAGTATCTTGAGGTGTATCTGTATCCGGTAATGCTTTAGGTAAAAAAGCGTGTTTTTTGTATAAGTCAATAGATTGATTTTTTTCTTCTAAAATCTTCTTATAATTATCTGCGGCTAAAGACTGTAAGAGATTTCCTTGTAGTGAATTTCCCACCGCATCAAAAGCAGTATCATCTACTTTAATCAAACCAATCAGCGAATTACCCGCCATAATATTAAAATCAATATTAGGCAATGGTTCTAATTCTTCCACATCATGAGCAGAAGAAACCAAAGCTAAGAAAAGACGCAGTTTAGCAATTTCCGTTGCTTCCTCCATGATGTCTATACCATAGAGATTATCAGAAACAATCCGCTTTTTGATAAAATAAGGTAGTGAAGGATGGGAATTTCCTATATCTTCAAGCTTATTTTTGAGAGTGTCATCACCCATCAACTTAATTGTTCCGAACACCGCACTATAAACTTGTATTAGCGTCTTCATTGCGGCAACAAGAAAAGCACCAGAACCACAAGCTGGGTCAAGAATTGATAAATTAGGAAGAATATCTTCCATTAATAGACGACAAACATTTGCATCCAACTTAATCAGAAGTTCATTGATATCCTCAAATGACTTATACCGATCGGATAACGCATCATTTACGCGGTCTACAATTAACTTGTGGATAGTTCTATCACAGAGATATTCTGTAATTTGCGGTCTAGTATAATAGGCTCCAAAAGCCTTTTGATTAATATATTTTTCAAAAATATATCCTAAAACATCGGGATTTATCTCATCGTCTTTCCCTTCCGGCGTATCATCTAGATTCCAAGAATAACGCCCAAATAAATCTAGAACTTGCTCAAACGCCTCATCAACTATAGTAATATTATATTTATCTTCAATATGATGTTTAAGAAATAGTCCACCGTTGAGGTATTTAACCTTTCCTACCAATTCCTGAACAGATAAATCGCGTTCAAACTCAGGTTTAGCAAAGCTTTCAAAAAACAAAGCCTTGAGAAATTCAGCATAAAAATGATTTTCAGCTTTTTGCTTACTTTGCTCAAGCTTATTTTGCAGATAATTTAAATCTTTGTTATCAATAAAACCCTTACGCTGGAGAAAATAAACAAACATCAGACGGTTGAGAATTACCGATGTATACCAACGTCTATCTGTCTCGTTATCAATTCCTTTAACAAACAGCAAAAACTTCTGGTGTTGTTCTTGAAATTCCTTGTAAAACTTCTTAGTTACCGGCTCAACATCAAAACCGCGTTGTAGTTTATAAGCAATTTCGACAACCGTCGGTTCACCATGTTCTAATTCAGTAATATCAATAACTAAAGAACCAAGCTTGCTTAAGAATAAGTCTCCTGGTTGACCTTTCACATATAAATGGTCACGAACGTAGGTTTTACTTCCTTCTCGTTTCACCCAATACCAAAGACTACGCGTCCGTTCTTCGGTAATAAAAATTAGGAGATTTTCAGCTATAAGTTTAGTAATTTCTTGATGAATAGCAGTTCTAACTTTAGCCTCTGGTATTTTCCCATCATTTGCAGTGATTTCAAAGATTGCAACCCCTGAAAGTTCAGCAATTTTTTTATATTGATACGTTTTGTTGTCAATTTTTAAGGTTACAGGTTTTTGTCTTGAAGGTTTAGACCAACCTAATTCTTCTATAAAGAAATCACTAAATTGGAAGTTATAGAGTAAATCCCGTGTTCGTTGAAAATTAAGAGACATAATTTACCATGTTTAGAAAATAAAAAACAGCATGGTAATTTTGCCACTGAGAAAATAAATCTGTGGCTATAAAAAATTAAGTCCGCCAGCGCGGACTTTAAGAAACGCTCTTTATACGAGTTAAATTTTTATCCATGCTTTTTATACTTTATAAATCCTTTATACAAAATTCGGCTCAGTGATATTATTGAGTTATCTAAACGCCGACTTAGTTTTGTGCGAAGGTGGTTTTTAATTATCAAGTATATTTGCTGATTACTTTGCCAAAATCTCTAATTACTTTATCAAAATCTCTAATTGCTTAATAAAAATGCCCGTTTGCTTTCTCAAAATACTGAAATGCTTTCTCAAAAGAAGCTTTTACTTACTCAAAAGAAGCTTTTGCTTACTCATTTTGGTGTTTTCCGCAAGTAAAATCAGCTTTTGCTTATTCAAACCCCAGTTTGCTTACTCATTTTGGTGTTTTCCGCAAGCAAAATCAGCTTTTGCTTACTCATTTTGGTATTTTCCGTAAGTAAAATCAGCTTTTACTTTCTCAAACCCCAGTTTGCTTTCTAATTTCGGTGTTTTCCGCAATATAAGAAAGACGCGATAAATCGCCGTCTCTACAAAGGGCTAATTATTGTACAGACGGCGATTCATCGCGTCTCTTGCCTTAACCGAACAGTAGGGTAGCACAGCTGTGCTACCCGAAAAATGTACAAATAATTTGAAACAATTTATTTTTTGCAAGTCCCTAAAAGTAATTCGCAGCTACACAGGCAAAGTCCACAGAAATTGACTTTGGAGTATCTTGTTGTTCACAAATGATTTAAGATTGCTACACCATCTAGCAATAAACTGATGAACGAGGAACTGGAAAGAGCAGATAATGACAGCCCGTGGAAAGAAATTTTAGAAGCTTACTTTCCCCAAGCAATGCAATTTTTCTTTCCCGAAACAGCAGAACTAATTAATTGGGAACGTCCCCACGAATTTCTCGATAAAGAATTCCAACAAATAGCCAGCGAAGCAGAAATTGGTAGGAGATATGCAGATAAATTAGTTAAAGTCTGGCAAATTCAAGGACAAGAAATTTGGCTATTAATCCATGTAGAAATCCAGGCAAAATCAGAAGACACCTTTGCAGAAAGAATGTTTTCCTACAACCTGCGAATTTTTGACAGATTTGGGAAACCTGCCATAAGTTTGGCAATTTTGTGCGATACAGACCCGAAATGGCGACCCAATCAATATAGTTATAATTATCCCAATACCAGACTTAACTTTGAATTTGGAACTGTCAAGTTACTGGATTATCAAAATCGTTGGACAGAATTAGAAGCCAGTGATAACCCATTTGCAACTGTCGTCATGGCGCATTTGAAGACGCAGCAAACAAATAAAAAGCCAGGAGAACGTAAAGCTTGGAAATTTAGCTTGATTCGCCGATTGTATGAATTAGGATTGGAAGAAAAAGATATTCGTAACCTTTACCGATTTATTGATTGGGTTATGATTTTACCAAAAGCCTTGGAAGCAGAATTTTGGCAAGAGTTTAAGCAATTTGAGCAGGAGCAGACTATGAGTTACATTACCACAGGCGAGCGCATTGGTTACGAGCGAGGAAAACAAGAACAAGGACAAACCCTCATCTTACGGCAACTACAAAAACGGGTAGGAGAGTTACCACAAGAGGCTCGGGGGCGCATTCAAACTCTTTCCCTAGAACAATTAGAAGCACTTGGCGAGGCTTTATTGGATTTTACAGCCATTGAGGATTTACTTAATTGGTTGGAAGCAAATCAAACAGCGTAAGGTAAATTCTAGTTTTGTAGGGTGTGTTATCGCGTAGCGTAACGCACTTTACTATTTGTGTACAAAGACGCGATAAATCGCCGTCTCTACAAAAGACAATACGGTTCACTTAAGGCTATAACTCTTTTTTTTAACGAACCGCAGAGGCGCAGAGGGCACAGAGAGAAGAGAGAAAGAGAGGGAAGAAATGCTTAACTGAACTGTATTGCTACTAAAGACTCATTATTGTAAAGACGGCGATTTATTATGTCTCTTACATTAATTACGAATTACGAATTACGAATTACGAATTACAAAATAATCCCAAAGAACAAATAATTTGAGGTTCTCGCTTTTCCAGTTCTTCTGTCACAATACACAAACGGTCATCCATTCGTAACGCCACAACTAACTCAGCCAATTGCTGATTATTAATACCGCTTCTCAGTTGGCGATTGAGAGTATCAATGGCTGACTGTCGCAAAGGATAACGGTAAATTTCATCAATTGCTTTTAAAAGTTCTTCACTAACAAATAGTGTTCCCTGCATTTCTTGAACGTAAGTTTTCAGCCGTTCATAAGTGCGGAATCTTGCACCTGATGGTCGTCCCAATTGACCGCCGGCATTTTTCTCTTCTTCAGCAATCAATTGGGCACCCTTTTCTACTAACTCGTGATGCTGTTTATCTCTCGGTATCGCTGGGGTAGATTCTTCACACGCCGCCAGCCGAAGCACCGCTAATTGTGATTGAGTCACGCTATTTCCATCGCGGTCAACATAAATTAAAGAATCATTTCCCTCGGTGGTTTTCATATAAAGCAATACCCCTTCTGGTTGCACCGGTTGGGGAGTGTGGGCGCGGGTAGAATAAACCACATTTTCCATTTCTTCAATGATTTTTTTCAAGCCGGGATTATCATCAGTGGCTTTTTTCCAAATTTGAAATGCTTCTGAAGTCAAGTCAACTTCTGTATCTTCTTCACCATCTAAAATTCCAGATTTCTCGTTGTAGAGGTCAAGAATTATTCGTGCATCATCGTCTTCAAAAAAAGCTTCATCGGTTCCCACCACTTCAGCATTTTCTTGCAGTCGTTTACGCAGTCGTTCGCGCAAATTAATAATGCGTTCTACTCCCTCGGCTGGTAAAAAAGAATAACATAGAATTTTATCAGCATTTTGTCCAATGCGGTCTACTCTTCCGGCGCGTTGAATTAAGCGAATAATTGCCCAAGGTAAATCCCAATTGACGATAATTGCACAGTCTTGCAAATTATGACCTTCACTCAAAACATCAGTAGCGATTAAAATACGTAACTCTTCTGATGGTGAAATTTGCTCGCGTTTTCCATTACTCACAGGGCTAAATCTTCCGGTGATTACTGTTGGGTCTTTAGATTGACCTGTCACCTCTGCGACATTAGTAATATGATTCAACTGCAAATTCTCTGTAAGATAGCGGACTGTATCGGCAAATTGGGTGAAAATTAGTACTTTATCTTTGGGGTGAGTTTTTGTGAGCAGTTTGATTAAAGCAGCAAGTTTTTCATCTTTTTGAGGATTCCATTCACCACACTCTTGCAACACTTGAATCAATGCTTTGGCATCTTCTAATAAATCCCGTTTCAGTTTTTTAATATCAAAAAGTGTAGAACGCAACCACTTAAATCGCCGTTGATATCGGGTGGTATATTCTTGATAAATTGATTCTGCCCTTTGACGGAAAACTTTTTCTTGACTTTTCACATAATCTGGAAAACCTCTCTCCTGCAAGGAGAGAGGCTTTAAATTCTCCCCATTCCCTAGTAGGGAAGGGGGTTGGGGGGTTAGGTCAGAATCATCATCTATTTCTGTATCAAACAAAGCTGCTGCCACAGAATCGGCATCTTCATCATTATTACTTGTATCTAATAACTCGGCTTCCTGAGTTCCAATGGGAATATCAAGCCCCTGTTCTAAGGCATATAAATAAATGAAGTTCCGTAAAATGTGGCGTTCAATTGATTGAATAAAAGCAACACCACTACTTTCTAAACGTTTAAATAAATTAGTACGCGAAAAACCCATTAACCTCCTACAGCCACGAAATAAGCTATTAAGAAAGCGTTGTTCGGTGTCTGTGGGCGGCTGTTTATGTTTAGCAATAACGTAATTTCCTAACCCATAGCGAGGTAGGTTAAGTTGATTAATTACTTCTACTACCAACTCAGAGTAAAGATGAGAATACAAATCTGTGTTAGAACCTGCTAGCGGAAACTTGAGATTACGAGGTAGGCGCTGGGGAAAATAAGAACGTCTCCCATCAGAAAATTCTAAATATTTCCGCCCGGTTTCATCTGTGTGGGCATAATTATCTTTAATAAAAGAGCGAGTGCGTCTCACCATGTAACGCTTCATCAATTCTCGCCAATCATCAGGGTGTTCGCTTTTTTCAAAGGCAGCTAAGGAACGGACTGAACATTGATGTTTTCTAATAAACTCTAATTCTCCTACCGAACTGCCACCAAGTTCATTAATTAAAGCTTCTGGTCTTAATCCTAAATCTTGGTCTTCTGGCACAAATAGCCGCAGTTGGGCAGAAAGGTCAAGATAACTTTTATTGTAAGGAGTAGCAGATAATAAAATACATTTACTTTCGTTAGCGGCAATATATTCTGTAATTGCTCGATAACGTTTGCCTTCGCGGTTACGTAAATTGTGACTTTCATCAATTAGCACAACTCGATAGCGGCGGAGTTTTGGTAATCTATTTTGTACTTGACTAATTGGCATAACTTCGGCAATTAACCGATAGTTATTTGCATATTCTTGCCACATTGAAACTAAGTTTTTTGGGCAAATAATTAGTGTTTCTAAAAAACAATCTTCTTGTAATATTTTGGCTAGGGCGGTTCCAACTAAAGTTTTGCCCAAACCGACTACATCCCCAACTAAGACGCCGCCACGCCTAGTTACATGACGTGCTGCTAGCTGTACGGCGGCTTTTTGGAAATCAAATAAGTTGTTAAATTCGCGGGGGATGCGAAATTCTGAAAGTCCGGCGATCGCTTCGTGAGATAAATGGTAAGCTATCTTCAGGTAGATGTAGTAAGGTGAGACTAACTCTGGCCTAGCCCAACTGCGATCGATAATTTCCGCCAATTCTAGAGAAATATCTACACAACCGTAATCTTGCCAGCGATCGCTAAACCACTTTTGTAGTTTATTACAAGCATCGTGGTCTAAAATATCAACATTCAACTCCCCTTGTTTCGCCAGTCCGGGAAGAGTTAAATTACTACTACCCAAGAATCCCACTGTGGGAGTATTAGCGTCATGACGATGCACAAGATATAACTTGGCGTGGAGAGAATGGCGCAGAAACAGCTTAATAATGAGTTTCTGAGTTCTTAACTGATGACTTAACCGCCGCAACCCCGCTTCATCCTGATTAGTCGGCGCACCGATAGTTAACTGCTTGCGAAATTCCGCCGCCATGCGTTTTTTAAACCGCACAATGCTACTATTATCAATCCGTCCATCACCACCACTCAGAGTAAATGCCGCATGAACTTCATCACTCGGCAAACTTTGCATCCCAATTAGCAAACGACAACAAGCATTTTCACTACCAACATACTGTTCGATTAAATCATCAATTCTTCGCCAACCTCTCAGGTTAAAGTAGCCAACACAAAAATCTGCTCGATAAGAGACTTTCAGGGTTTCTCGTAAAATCGGTAGCAGTTGTAAATCAATGTTGTCAAAAATCCGGGGCATTACTCAAAACTCTATAAATATTTCGTACTTATGTTATGTCTATAGGACTAGTATTTGATTTTTGAAATATTACGTAGGGTGCGTTACGCTCCGCTAACGCACCAAAAGCTTGAGATGGTGCGTTACGGCTTACGCCTAACACACCCTACAAATACTTAGATTTTTTCAGAAATCAAATATGATTCCCATAGCCCTCTTCTGTCACTCTCCGGCATTAGCAAGTAGTAACTAAGTGAAATTATCCAGAAGCATAACAGGGTTTAAATTGATTCATTTCACTAATTAATTGATTGAATCCCAGCAATAAATTAGAAT